>ERZ779890.43-NODE-43-length-126545-cov-13.767254_pt1 | contig 126545 bp, 105 predicted proteins | sample MGYA00511553_ERZ779890 | MGnify/ENA primary metagenome ERZ779890 (study PRJEB29588, sample SAMEA2152064) | human gut metagenome | biome: human gut; feature: human-associated habitat; material: faeces | place: Denmark | collected 2008/2010 ... | reverse complement strand
ATGAGCTTTGAAAAAGCTCACTCCAATTTTATTTGGATATCAAACATAGGTACTTAATAATTACTTACCTAATGTTTTCTAAAACAAATCAGAACAGAATCATTCATTGTGTCCTGACTTTGCTGCTTGCCCTTATGGCGTTCACTGCACAAGGACAGAGAAACACAACGGTGACAGGTGTCGTCACAGACACGCAGGGCCCGGTGCCCGGAGTCTCCATCATTGTCAAAGGAACATTGAACGGGACAACTTCCGACATCGACGGAAAGTTTTCGTTGAATGTCAAGGACAAAGACATTCTACAAGTTTCCTGCATCGGCTACCTGTCGCAGGAAATCAATTGGAACGGACAGGCATCGCTTGAGATAGCCTTGGAAGCGGACCTCCAGAAATTGGAGGATGTCGTAGTAGTGGGTTTCGCCACCCAGAGGAAGGTGGATTTGACAGGTGCCGTCTCCCAGGTGAAGATGGAGGATGTGCTGGGCGACAGACCTCTTGTCAGTGCCTCGGCCGCCTTGCAGGGAGCCATGCCTGGATTGATGGTTTCGGGCTCGTCATCTCCTGGACAGGCGAAAAGTTTCAACATCCGAGGCACTTTGTCCATCAACGGAGGCTCGCCTCTGGTCCTCATCGACAACGTTGAGGGTGACATCAACAGCCTGAATCCGGATGACATCGAAAGCGTCTCGGTTCTCAAGGACGCGGCTTCCTCGGCCATCTATGGAGCCAGAGCCGCGGGCGGTGTCATACTCGTCACGACCAAGCGTCCGAAGAGCGACGCCACGTTCAAACTCAACTACAGTTTCAGTCAGGGTTGGGAGAACACGTTGACAAGGCCGGTGCAGGCATCGCTTTCGGATTACATCTCCGCTTACGAGGAGGCCGGATTCTCGTCCCAGTACTGGGCGGGAAACGGACAGATAAGCGAGTGGAAGAACCTGCTTTCCCAGTACGAGGCCGGTACGCTCAGCGGAGTGTATGACAATGGTATCTACAAGGCTGAGGACGGCAGTGTCTATTATCTTAAGGAAGGAGATGTGGCAGGCAACGCGCTTGGCACAGGCTTCCTTTCCAACCATGCGGTCTCTGTCACCGGCGGAACCGACAGACTTCGTTTCAGGGTGTCCGGTAACTACGGCTACGAGAACGGACCGATGATCACGGACAAGGACAAGTACCTGAGAAAAGCCATCTCGTCATTCGTCTCCGGTGATGTCACGAAATGGTTGACCCAGGAACTTACAATGTACTACACGGACATAAAGAGAACGGCTCTCTCCAATAACATCCGTGATCCGTATGCGACAAGGCTTATCAACTGGTATCCTGAGGGTTACATGCCAAAGGAGATCCTTGGGACAAGCGAGGATCTGATCATGGATTCTCCTAAGAATTCCTATCTTGTCTCTCCGACCTCCACAACCACCAACTCGATGCCTCGCATCCAATCCAAGACGATCATCCGTCCTTTGAAGGGTTGGGAGATCATAGCCGAGTACACTTATAACCAGAACTCCTACAAGTACCGCAATTACTCAGGCATCCTCCGTTACGCGGATGTGCAGCTGGCGGTCAAGACCACTCCTACCGATCCTACCAGGGATCTGTACACGATCAACTCGTACACCACCAAGTACAACGCCTTGAACCTCTACACCAACTACAAGTTGAGTCTTGGCAAGCATGCGATGACCGCGATGGTCGGTTTCAATCAGGAAAGCTACGACTATTCCGGTGTGAACGCATCGATCGAAGGCCAGTCCGTGCCGACGGTTCCGTCCTTCGGCGGTGGTACAGGAATCAAGAACATCAGCGACAATTACTCTGAATATTCCATCAGAGGTATGTTCGCCCGTCTGACATACAACTATGCTGACCGGTATCTTCTGACAGTGAATGCCCGCTATGACGGTTCGTCAAAATTCCCGAAGGAAAACCGTTTCGGCCTTTTCCCTTCCGTTTCTGTCGGCTGGCGCCTTGGCAAGGAGAAGTTCATGGATTGGGCTGACAACTGGCTTAATGAGTTCAAACTCAGGGCTTCCTATGGCTCCATCGGTAACCAGAACATCAATCCGTACGGCTTCGTCGCTTCCATGGGCATCAACGAAGGAACCTACTGGCTTGACAACAACGATAAGACAATCTACATCTCCACACCTGGCCTGATCCGCGCCAACTACACTTGGGAGACTGTCACGACCCTCGACTTCGGTTTTGATTTCTCGGCCTTCAATGACAGGCTCTCAGCCACGTTTGACTGGTACAGGCGCGACACCAAGGGAATGCTTGCGGCCGGAGCCGAGCTTCCTGCCCTTGTCGGAGCGAGCGCTCCTCTGCAGAACATCGCTGACATGCGGACTGACGGATGGGAACTGTCCGTCGGATGGCGCGACCACATCGGAGATTGGGGGTACCGCCTGAATCTCAATGTCTATGACCATAAGTCCAAAATCACAAAATTCAATAATCTTTCAGGCTCCATAGACAACTATTATGTTGGAAAAGCATTGAACTCAATTTATGGCTACAGGGCTGACGGCTATTATTCCATCGATGACTTTGACATGGAAAAGGCCAAGGTCGGCACTTGGGTGCTCAAGGAAGGCGTCGTGTCAGTCAGCGGTTATTCAGTGCAGCCTGGTGACGTGAAGTTCAAGGATCTGGACGGTAACGGTGTGATCGACGCCGGTGGCTCGACCCTTGAGAATCCTGGCGACAGGGAAATCATCGGGAACAGCACTTCCCGTTACCAGTTCGGCGGCAATCTTGGAGTCTCATGGAAGGGGCTTGATCTGAATGTTCTTCTTCAGGGAGTCGGCAAACGTGACTATTGGCTGGGCGGAGCCGCCCTGTTCCCGTTCGGAGCGGCCGGCGCGGACGGAGTTTTCTGGCCGTTGTACTACAACCAGACAGACTATTGGTCAGCGGTCAGCTACGACCCTCAGAGCCCGGACTACATGGTAGCGAAGAATCCTGACGCCAAACTGTTCAGGGTCTATGGTCAGGATGGCAACGCCGGTTCGAACGCGAGGGTGAGCGACAAATATATTCAGAACGCCGCCTATCTGCGTGTGAAGAATGTCACTCTGTCATATTCATTCCCGTCATCATTGCTTCGCAAGGTGGCTTTGGACCAGCTTCGCCTGTATGTGAGTGTGGAGAATCTCGCCACTTTCACTTCCTTGCCAAAGGGCTATGACCCGGAAAGTCTTTCGTGGTCTTATCCATTCTACCGCACATGGTCTGTCGGAGCAAGCATAACATTCTAATGATCAAGAATTATGAGAAATAAAGCATACGTTATTGCAGCAGCAATCATAGCCACCGTCTCCGGTGTATTCTCAAGTTGCAACGATGATTTTCTTGAGAAGCTTCCAGTCACAAGTCTCACGGAGAAGAACGCTTTCCAGACTTACGATAATTTCAAGGCCTACATGAATCCTTGCTACTCGTTGTTCACGGACGGCAACATCATGACAAACTTCTCCGGAGGTTCTTATTATTGGGGTGGCCAGTGGAGCAGTGACTACTATTCCGGGATAATGACAACGAGGGACAACTCGTTCAACCCTTACGGGTACCAGACGATCACAACGAGAAACACCCACGGATCGTGGAGTTTCGGTTGGATTCGAAGCATCAACATCATGCTCAGCCATCTTGGCGACGGAGTGCTGACCGAGACTGAGCAGCGCCATTGGCGTTCTGTAGGTTACTTCTTCCATGCATGGTGGTATATGGAACTCATTTCCAGGTACGGTGACATCCCTTGGGTGAACATGGTCCTGAACGATGAGTCGGAGGAGGCCTACATGCCTCGCACCCCTCGCGCGGAAGTGGCCGACAGCATTGTGGCGAGGCTTGAATATGCCGCCGCGAACATCGGTGACTCCTCCAAGGACGGAGACAACGCTCTGACCGCTGACGCCATAAAGGCCGCCTTGAGCCGCTTCCTGCTTCGTGAGGCCACATGGGCCAAATACCACGGGCTGAATGAGCCTTATCAGCAGTATCTGGAGAAGTGTCTTGCCGTCTCCCAGGAACTTATGGATAAGTATCCTTCGCTGTACTATGGCAGCGGGATCAACAAGTACCCTGCCGCCGGCTACGACGAGGTCATGACTTCCGAAGACCTTACCGGCAAGCCGGGCATCATCATGTTCAAACAGTATTACACTGGAATATTGATGCATCGCTTCAGTGATTTGGTTCACGTTGAAGCGCATCGTGCCGACGCTCCGCAGCAGACGGTTGACATGTTCCTCATGAAGAACGGCAAGCCGATAGGCAACCCGTCTTCAGGATTCAAGGGCGGTGAAGGAAAAGATCTTTGGGACTATTATTCAGACCGTGATCCTCGCCTGCACATCAACTTCCAGCCACCGGCACAGGCCAAAGTCACCGGAAATAACCCGAACGCAGACAATGTGACCACATTCAAGAAATGGACATTCTGGAAGGCCGGTGAGACACTGCAGGGGCTCGGCAACTTCACCATCACTGGGGAATATGAGAAAAAGTTCCGTGAGTACATCGACTATTTCGGCCCGAATGTGTTCTGTGAGAACGGAACAGGTGATGAATCAATAGGTTGCAAAAGACTCCCAGGGCATAACTGGGGTGGTTCGATGTCTCACAGCGCGCCTAACATCACAGGCTCCGGGATCCAGATGGACAACTACATGCGCTGCTGGACCGGTTATTTCTTTTGGAAGCACTACACGAGCTGGGAAGTCGGCAGCAACGACTATTTCCAGACATCTGACAAACCGATCTTCACGATCGAGGAAGTCCTTCTGAACTATGCGGAGGCCGCTTTTGAGCTTAACCGCTTTGACCAGGGTGTCGCCGACAGGACAATCAACCTGCTCCGTGACCGTGCGGAAGTCGCAAGGATGGTCGTGGCTGAGATCACGGCTGATTTCGATCCGGATCGTGACAAGGGTACGGCTTCATGGACCCGTGGCTACGACGACACCAAAACCAACTATGAGGTTCCGCCTGTCCTTTGGGAGATCAGGCGCGAGAGGATGGTCGAGTTGATGGGACAAGGTTTCAGTTTCTATGACATCAAGAGATGGCACAAGGCTCCGTACTACGTGAACAGGCAGCCTTGCGGCGCATGGATCACCTCCACAAACGTCCCTTATGGCACAGGAAAGTACACCGGACAGTTCGTCAATTACAAAGAGATCCGTGAGAAGGGCTATTCGGAAGCCTATGGCAACGAGGCCGGAAGCGGCTGGATCTACACGAAGCACGGTCCGTTGTCAGTCGGCAAGGGATGGCTTGACACCTACTATCTGGATCAGGTCCCTACCCATGAGATCAACATGAACCCCGCCCTGACGCAGAACCCTGGCTACGAGGAACTATTCGGAAAATAGGATTACATGATCTCTGAATATAAAAGCGGGCGGCTGATACTCTTCAGTCGCCCGCTCTTAATGTCTGGAACCTACCTGGCTCTTGCTGTCTCTCCTTTAAGAATAGGGAAGTCCGGGTTCGGAATATGCGCTTCCGACATGATTGCCTGAAGCTCGGCGACTTTCTCCGGGTTGTCCGCACTCAGGTCTGTTGTCTCTCCCTGGTCGGTGGCGAGGTTGTACAGCTCGTATTTGTCGTTGTCGCTGCGGATGTCCAGATGAACAAGTTTCCATTCGCCTTTCCTGACGGCTTGGCGGCCTCCAAGCTCCTGAAACTCAAAGTAAAGCCATTCGTGTTCTTTCTGCATTCCCTTGTTCTCCAAGGTCGGAAGCAGACTGATGCCGTCCATGTTTTCAAGATCCTTTTCCTTGGCCCCGTTGAGCTCGCGTAGTGTCGGCATGACATCCCAGAACGAGCACATGAGATCCGAGTCAACTCCCTTTTGGGTGTGTCCTTCCCAACTTACAATCAAAGGAACTCTGACACCACCCTCGTAAAGATCCCTCTTGTAGCCTCTCCAAGGTCCGTTGGAGTCGAAGAAGTCAGGATCCGCACCTCCTTCTTTATGAGGCCCGTTGTCGGATGAGAAGATTATTATGGTGTTGTCATAGACTCCAAGTTCCTTGAGTTTTGAGACTATCTGCCCCACGTAGGTGTCAAGCCTTGTCACCATGGCCGCGAAAGTGGCATGAGGATATTCCTGCGAACAATAGCCACCCTTTCGGAACGCCGGCCCGCTGTCCACACCATGATAAGGAGTCTCGGGATATTTCCCTATGAATCTGTCGATTATGCTATCCTGCGGAACAATCAGCTCGGCGTGCGGTATTGTGGTCGGATACCAGAGGAAGAAGGGTTCTCCGTCCTTGACCGAATTTTCGAGGAATCGGAGAGCTTTTTCATGGATAAGTTCTGGAATATACGTTCCCTGCCCGTAAGGGACAGAGTCCACATTGTCTTCCAGTTCAATTCTTTCCGAGTTATGCCAGATGTGGCTCGCATAGTAGCTGTGGGCGAGAAGCTGGCAATTGAAGCCATAGAACTCATCGACGCCTTGGTTGGCCGGATCTCCGCTTGTGCCGATGTAGCCAAGTCCCCATTTACCGAACGCTCCGGTTCTGTAGCCGGCCTTTCTCATGTCATGGAAGATCGTCTCGGCTCCGTCAGGAAGCGGAAACTGTCCTTCCGGATCAAGTTCGAGGTTTCCCCTCACCGGAGTGTGCCCGCTGTGGGTACCGGTCAGAAGACACGATCTGGACGGGGCGCTCACTGTGGTTCCCGAATAGCATTGTGTGAACCGGACACCTCCACGCGCGAGGGCGTCGATGTTCGGAGTCTCGAAATTCTTCTGCCCGTAGCAGCTCAGATCCCCCCAGCCAAGATCATCCGCCAGGATGAACACGACGTTCGGAGTACGTGCCGGTTTCTCTTCAGCGCAGGCTCCTGTGGCGAGAGCGACTCCGGCAAGAAGCATTGAGTCAAGTACTTTGGTCATAAAATCCTGTTATTTGAAGATTAGTGAAATGTCTCGGATTATTTCTTCCCTTTCACGGAAGGGTGCGCCAGAATCTGCACATCGATTCCGTCAATCTTGTAGCCTTTGAAGCGGCGTTCGAGAAGCTTGCCCTCGATCTGCTGATAGAGCTCGTCGTCAATCACATCTGAGAAAGTGTGGTTCATCGTGTCATAAAGATGAAAATGCTTGAAAGTGTTGACGTCGAAATACATCTTGTTGTTCTCGCTCATCCTGTGGTGGTATATTCCCAAAAGAGAAAGCTGGGTCAGGATGTTATAGACGGAGGCGACAGTGACCTTCGTCTTTTTCGCCGCAAGGATTTCCGCCGTGACCATGTCAGCGCAGGCGTGTCCAAGCCTAAGCATCGCCTCATGTACGGCGATTCTCTGTGGTGTCACTTTCAGTCCGTTTTTTCTAAGTAGTTCACGGAAGTATTCGATTGTCGGGGCCTTGTTGTTTCTTTCCATTAAAGTTTGATTCCTGATTATTATCAATTCGCTTTTGCGACGCTACAGAATGCAAATTTAGATAAATTCTGATAAACAACATCACGTCTATGGAAAAAACACGATTAATGCTGGAATCAAGGTGGAACTTATCGCTTGGCTAATCACGAATTATGGCTATATTTGCAAGTTAAGATTGAACTCGAAAGTATGGAAAAAATAAGATGCCTGATCATAGGAGGCGGCCCTGCCGGGTACACGGCTGCCATCTACGCTTCCAGAGCCGCTTTGGAGCCTGTCCTTTATGAAGGTATGGAACCAGGCGGACAGCTTACGACCACGACTGTTGTCGAGAATTTCCCTGGATTCCCTGACGGAGTTGACGCCAACCAGCTTATGGACGGGATGAGAGCCCAGGCGAAGCGTCTTGGGGCTGACATAAGAAGGGGAGTGGTGACTGCCGCGGACCTGTCCAAGCGCCCTTTCCGTCTTACGATTGACGGAGAGACCGAACTGGAGGCCGAGGCTCTGGTCATCGCCACAGGAGCGACCGCGAAGTATCTTGGTTTGCCGTCTGAGCAGAAATTCAGAGGCATGGGCGTGAGCGCCTGCGCGACCTGTGACGGCTTCTTTTACAGAAAGAAGGATGTCGCTGTGGTCGGCGGAGGTGACACAGCCTGCGAGGAGGCCACCTATCTCGCCAACCTATGCCGCAAGGTTTACATGATTGTCCGCAGGGATGTGTTCAGAGCGTCGGTGGCCATGCAGGAAAGGGTTAGGAACACTCCGAACATAGAGGTCCTTTGGAACTGCAACACACTGGAAGTGCTTGGGGATGAGTCAGGTGTGACCGGAGTCCGCGTTCAGGACAAGGATGGTAAGGTTTTTGATGTCAAGGTCGACGGATTTTTCCTTGCGATAGGGCATCATCCTAACTCTGACATATTCAAGAAATATGTGGAGACAGATGAGAACGGCTATATCATCACAAAGGGCAAGACCTCTGAGACTAATGTGGAAGGTGTTTTCGCCGCCGGTGATGTTCAGGATCCGCGTTTCAGGCAGGCGATAACCGCCGCCGCGTCCGGGTGCCGCGCCGCTCTTGAGGTGGAAAAGTTTCTTTTGTCACACTGATGATTAAGTTGGAAGCGGGGATTTCCTGCTTGCGAAGTTGAATTTTGAACGGAATGAATAATATGATAAAGACAAATCTGAAGCTTGTGTCTGTCGCCTTTCTTGCCGTACTGTCTTTCCAGTCGTGCAAGTCGGAGTACGAGGCTCTTCTGAATGGAAGTGATGTGGATGCGAAATATGCCGCCGCGTTCGGTTATTTCAATCATGGGAAGTACAGCAAGGCCGCGCAACTGTTTGAGTCTCTCGCGGTCCTGACCAGCGGAACTGATCGTGACGACACTGTCCAGTACTATTGGGGACTGAGCAATTACCGCTTCAAGGACTATTACACGGCTGAGACCAATTTCACGAAGTTCATAACGAATTTCCCACGCAGCCCGTTCGCCGAGGAGGCGTCTTTCCTCAGGATAGACTGTCTTTACCGTTCCACACTCCGTTATGAGTTGGATCAGGTTCCTACCTACAACGCGATCAATGTCATCAGTCAGTATATGGTCGAGAATCCTGGAAACTCCCACGCCGCGATCTGCAACAGGATGCTCAAGGAGTTGAATGACCGGTTGGACAAGAAGGCTTACGAAAATGCCAGACTCTACTACAGGATGGAGGACTACAAGGCCGCCAGAGTCGCTTTCAGGAATGTCCTTAAGGATGACGCGGAGAATATCTACCGTGAGGACATTCTCTATTACATCGCCAAGTCTTCCTACAAATATGCTTCCCTGAGTGTCGAGAACAAGCGGAAGGAACGATATCTGACTTTTGTGGATGATTATTACAACTTCATCGGCGAGTTGCCGGACTCTCCGTACCGTAAGGAACTGGACGCGCTCTATCGCCGTTCGCAGAAGGCTCTTGGACGTTACACAGGAGCTGACGAGGATCTTGGAACTAAGGAAAAGGACTTTGAGAGGGACAGAAAAAAAATATTGAAACAATCCGCTCAATAGGCCACGTACAATATTTAGACAAGAATTTTTATTGAATATGGAAGTTAAGAAGAAGGTCCCTTCAAACACAATCACAAGGGACATCAAGTATCTCGCCGAGCCGACGGGCAACATTTACGAGACAGTCGTACTCCTTTACAAAAGGGCGAATCAGATAGCGCTCGCCGAGAAGAAGGAACTCGCCAAGAAGCTGGAGGATTTCCGCACCGATCGCGACACCATGGACGAGGTTTTCGAGAACCGGGAGCAGATAGAGATTTCCAAATATTACGAAAAGCTTCCTAAGCCGGATCTCATCGCGATTTCCGAGTTTGAGGATGGTGAACTCTACTACAGGATGGCAGGATCCGGCAACGAGGATGAGATGCAGGCCCGTCCGGTAAAGGATAATGTTTCTGACGCTGAATAGTTTGCGGGGCCATGCTTGAGTCCCTTCAGATAAGAAATTATGTTTTGATAGACTCTCTGGACATCAGGTTTCCGGAGGGTCTGATCATTATATCCGGCCAGACAGGAGCCGGCAAGTCTATCCTGTTGGGAGCCCTGTCTTTACTGCTGGGCTCCAAGGCTGACGCTTCGGTGATCGGAGGCGAGGCGGACAGTTGTGTTGTCGAGGCCGTATTCAGGATTCCAGAGTCGGATCTTGTCCTGAAGGAAATCCTTGACGACAACGATGTGGAGGCAGGGGACGGAGAACTGATCATCAGGAGGGTGGTCAACCGTTCCGGCCGCTCGCGTTCGTTCATCAATGACTCTCCGGTGAATATCCAGATTCTTCAAAACATATCTTCCCGTCTGGTTGACATCCACTCGCAGCATCAGACTCTTCTGCTGTCGGACAAGTCTTTCCAGCTTTCAATGCTGGACCACTTCGCCTGTGATGTATCCCTTTTGGCGGAATGTGATAAATCCTACAAGGCCTTCAAAACCCTTGAAAAAGAATATTCCGAAGTTTCCTCCCGCCTTGTCAGGATGAGCGAGGAGAAGGAATATGTCCGCGCGCGCTGGCAGAGACTTGAGGACGCACGTCTTCAGGAAGGGGAACTTGAGGCCTTGGAGACGGAGCGTAAACAGCTTGCCAATGCCGAGGAGATCAAGGAGAATCTTGGCGGGGTGGAGGAGTTGTTCGGCTCTTCGGATCCGAACTCGGAGACTCTGCCGTTGTCCTCAGCCTTGAAAGAGGCTCAGAAGATGTTGGAAAAGGCCGCGAAGTTTGTTCCGGATGCTGCCGGTCTGGCTGAAAGGATAGGATTCGCGCGTACGGAGTTGGATGACATTCTTGAGGATGTCACGACCATGAATTCCCGTGTGGAACTTTCCCAGGAACGTCTCGAAGCTGTGGATGAGCGTCTTTCGCTTCTCTATGATCTGATGAAGGGCTACTCGGCCGCGTCAGTGTCGGAACTGATCGCAAAACGTGACGCTCTTTCGGAATCCCTTTTCGATTCCACGGCCCTTGAGGCTCGGAAAACTGAACTCGAGGGTCTGATGGCCTCTGAAAGGAAAGCCCTTGAGGCTGTCTCCAAACGACTTCATGACGCCAGGGTCAAGGCTTCCGGACCATTCTCAAAAACGATCACCGAGTCAGTCCGCTCGCTTGAGATGGACTATGCTGTGTTCCGGATCGAACTCTCGACAGCTCCGTTGTCGGCAAGCGGTTCTGATGCTGTCAAGTTCTTGTTTTCGGCTTCAGGCGCCAACCCGATTGATGTCGCGAAGTGCGCTTCCGGTGGCGAGATGTCCCGTCTGATGCTCTGCCTGAAGGCCATGATGGCGAAGTTCGTGAATATGCCTACGCTCATATTCGATGAGATTGATACGGGAGTGTCCGGTAGCGTGGCCGACAAGATGGGACGGATGATTTGCTCGATGGGCAAGGACATGCAGGTCTTCGCCATCACCCATCTTCCACAGGTGGCCGCCAAGGGTAACGCGCATTATGTGGTTGAGAAAGAATACGATGTGCTTGGAAAAGCCACCACTACAGTCCGTCCTCTGGATGGGCAGGACAGAGTGATGGAGATCGCCCGTATGCTGAGCGGCAGCAGTATCACCGCCGCCGCTGTTGCAAACGCGAAGGCCTTGCTTTCTATCTGATCAGATTCACTGAGTAGTCCGGATTGTACACAATCCGTCTGACGGCATCGTTCACGTAGCCGCCTCGTGATGTTTTCACAAGATTGAAGTCGGACTGGAGTCCAGTGCCTTTAAGGTTTCCGGACTTGTCCCGTTTACTTCCATATTCAGAATGTGCGGTCGTGAAGAATTTCATGAGGTCGTAGCCTTGGAACGCCGTGCGGCTTGGCTCCGTCCCATAGAGCGCCCTGTATTTCATCAGGAAATTCTGTACATCCTTCGAGTCATAATCTACAAAGTAAGACACACTTGAGTGTAGATTCAAGGTGTGCAGCTGCTCGACGTCGATCTCTTCGAATGTCCTGAGTTTGGATGTGCTGTAAAGCACGATTTCCTTTTTCTGGCTGGAGATGAGGTACAGTAACCTGACCACCTCGATGACAAACGCCTTGCTGTCGGAAGCCACGACAACCCTGTTTGTGCCGTTGTCCGTCATCATCGCCGAGATTCTTCCCATGATCTGCCTGCCCTCAAGGATGTTGAACGATAGGTCTGAATGCCTTAACCCTGAGTTGCGCACCTCGTTGATCACATTGGCTGAATAGCCATTTGCCGCTACCCCTTTCTGGGTGATCAAAATCACCTTGTCGTTAGTTTTCAGGTCCGAATCTACCCATCTGACCATGTCCGCTATCTGTGCTTTTGTAGGAGACGGGGCCTGAATGATGTTGGGAATTGTGTCGGCAAGGACCTCCGCCCTTGGGTCAAGAGGAGAGACTATCCAAGTCTTGCCTTTGGATGCGTTGATGGTTCTGGCTATGTCAGTGTTGGACACAGGACCGATCACGAAGTCGCTCTCGGAGAATCTTTCTTCTGTGACAGGCATCGCTCCGCCAGCCACATCATAGACATTCATGTCGATTTCATGGCCTTCTTCCCCCAGGTCCTTCGCGGCGAGCAACGCTCCGCAGTAGAAATCCATCATCTGGCTGTCCGCTTTTTTCGCTGTGTTGAACGGCAGCAAGAGAGCCATGCTTGTCTTGTGTCTCTTATTGAATATCCTGTCAAACACACCATCGTTCTCTGAACCGGTCGAATCATCACCTGTCGAAGAACCTGATTCAGTTGAAGTTCCTTCGGTCGATGATCCTGCGGAAGCCACCTCGTAACCGGACCCTTTCTCCCATTTCTCCGGGTGCGTAGGAATCTTGATCTTGTCCTTGCGCCTGACCTTTTCGGATGTCATCCCGTTGATATTCATTATGGACTCCTTCGAGACCATATATTTTCTGGCTATGGATGTCAGGTCTTCGAACCACTTGACACGGTGTATGGTATATTCCTTGGCCTTGTCATCTCCACTGTCCGCCTTGTTGTCCGCCGTGGTCTCAACCTTTGTTGTCCGGGTTGGTGTCTGTGTGACCCCTTCTTTTATCGGAATCAGGATAATCTGGTCTTTCTTGAGTCCTTCCGTGTTGAGATGCAGGTTCGGATTGGCGTCGTAGATCTCTTGAAGGGTCACATTGTAAGCCTTGCTGATAGAGTAAAGGGTCTGACGTTCCTGCACTATATGCGAATAGTACACCTTTCCGTTATAGCGTACCTTGTCAGTGGACACCACAACCTGCGGCGCGACGTATTCCTGTGCGGCAGTTATGGTGCCGGACGCGGCCGTCAGACATAACGAGGCCACGAAAGTAGTCAAGTATCTGTTCATCTTTGCTTGTACAAATTGTCGGAGAACTCCAGCATCCTTTTGCAGAACGTCTTCCATGACAGCCGTTCTTTCTCGGCCCTGATCGAGCTGATGCAGAGAGTCTTGATGTTTGTGTCAGAGAAATATGTCCGGATCTCCCTCACGATGCTGCCGGCGTCAGCCTTTGGCGCGACAAGTCCAGTGCCGCAGTCTCCGATGGCCTGTCTCAGGCCGCCGACATCGGTGACCACCATCGGCACCTCAAAGTGGTAGGCGATGGCGCTGATTCCGCTTTGGGTGGCGGACCTGTAAGGCAACACCGCAAGGTCGGCGGCCGAGAAATAATCCTTTACCTCGGAGTCTTTGATGTAATGGGTGAACAGTCGGATTCTGTCTTTGGCCGGAGAACTGTCGATCAGCCTCTGGTATTTGTCGAACGATCCGTATGGCTCGCCCGCAATGATGAGCTGGTAACTGTCGTCCAGTCCGGCGAAAGCCTCCAGCAGAATGTCCAGCCCTTTATATTCCCGGATCAACCCGAAAAACAGCAGGTTTCTCTTCCCCGGTGTCAGCCCGAGAGCCTTTTCCGCCTCACCGCGGGGCAGCTTCTCGCCGAAGTGCTCGTAGATCGGATGGAAAAGTGTTGCGTTCAAAGCTTTAGGAGAGAGCCTGTGAAGGTCTTCCGCAACCTCGTCGCACAACGTTACATTGCCGGTGCAGCCTGACAGAAAATATTTCGTCAGAGGAGCGTCAAAGAACTTAGGCTCGTGCGGAATGACATTGTGAAGCACGGAGATGACCTTGCATCGCTTCCTGAGCCTTCTGGCCACGTAACCTAACGAAGGTCCGAAGTAGGACATCCAGTAACTGATGATCACAAGGTCAGGTTTCCAGTCACGGATAGCCTTGTACGTGCGCCGGTAGGTAAAAGGATTGGCCGTATCCAACAGAGCCTCGCTCTCGATGGGTACGGCGTCATCATCCTTTGTGACATATTGCGTCTTTCCCGGAAAAAGAAATTCCGGATACTGCCTCTTGAAATTGAAAGCCTTGACAGTGTGGCTTTTCCCCAGTTCCAAGTAGAGACTTGCGTTGAACTGGGAGATCCCTCCTCGAAAAGGGTAAAAGCAGGAAAGGAGAGCGATTCTCAAAGCCTACTCCGTTTCTGACTCCTCAGCTTTGGCAGGGGCTGCTTTTCCACCTTTGCCTTTGCTCTGGATGTACTCGTCGTTGAGTCCGGCGAGGATCGCGTCGGTCACGTCAAGATCAGGATCTCCGGTGGCGACAGGCGCCGGGAGGACACTGCCCTGGGTGGCGATGATCATCGCGTATTTGTGTTCCTCGTTGAACTTGTCGAGGAAAGTCTTGATCGCGTCTCCGATCTGGTTCATCATCACCTGCTGCTCCTCGGCGATCTCCTGCTGCTTCTGGGCGGCGTAGTTGTTGAAGTTGTTCTGCTGCTCCTGAAGCTTGATGTTTCTCTGCTCGGCCACAGAGCGGACGAGCAGACCCTTGTCAAGGTCAGACTGGAACTTGTTCACATCACTCTGGAGTTTGTTGCCCCTTCTGTTGATCTCTTCCTGGATGCTCTGAACCTTGGTCTCCACCACTGATCTGAGGTCGTTGGCCATGTCGTACTCGTTGAGAACCCTGTCGAGGTCGAACCATACGATCGAACCTGGCTGCGCCGTGACCTCCACGGCCTCGCCTGAAGTGGTCTTCTTGCTGCCTTTACCGTTTGACGTGAGTTGGAAAATTCCGAGAGCGGCCACAGCAACAAGGGCTATGACGCTGATAATCAGTGGTGTCTGTTTCATTTTATTTTTTGTTATTAATATTCAAGGTTACAAATGTAATTAAAAAATCTTAATCTTCGACAGATAAGCCTGTATTGTTTTTTCGAGACCCATGTAAAGAGCGTCGCAGATGATGGCGTGACCGATGGAGACCTCGTCCGTCCAAGGGATTGTCCTGATGAAATATTCGAGGTTCTCAAGGTTCAGGTCATGCCCGGCGTTCAGACCCAATCCAAGTTCCTTTACAGCCACTGCCGTCTCAAGATACGGCTTTATGGCCTTTTCCCGCCCGGCGGAATATTCAGCCGCATAATCAGCGGTGTAAAGTTCCACACGGTCGCAGCCGCAGGCCTTGGCTCCTTCCGCCATAGCGGGCGATGGGTCTATGAATATGGACGTGCGGATCCCTTTTTCCTTGAACCTTGCGCAGATGTCCGTCAGAAACCCTTTGTTGGAGACGGTGTCCCAGCCTGCGTTGGATGTGATGGCGTCGTGGGCGTCCGGCACAAGAGTGACTTGGTCAGGGACAACCTCAAGGACGAGATCCACGAAACTCGGGATAGGATTGCCTTCGATGTTGAACTCTGTCGTCACGGTAGGCCTGATGGCCCTGACGTCTGAATATCTGATGTGTCTCTCGTCCGGCCTCGGATGTACCGTGATGCCTTCCGCCCCGAATCTCTCGCAGTCGACCGCGGCCTTCTCCACGTCCGGCATATTCCCGCCACGCGCGTTGCGGATCGTGGCGATCTTGTTGATGTTCACGCTAAGTCTTGTCATATTCGTACACATATAATCATACAAAAATAATGATTTCTGTTCAGTTTTATGCGGAATTGTGCTATTTTTGAGATTCAAATGCTTTCACTATAACCCAAGTCGTGCTCTGATGAAGATAGCGTTATACTCAAGAGACGGTCGCGCCATGAGCGACGGAAGGCTTTCCAGAATGTTCGGAAAGCTTGAAAAAGAGTCATTTGACTTCTATGAGATCAGCGGGGGAGAAGACATTCTTCCGGAGACTGACCTTGTCATGAGCGTAGGTGGTGACGGGACTTTCCTTTCCGCGTCGCAGTGCGTGGGACAGTCTGGGATCCCGATCCTCGGAGTGAACCTCGGCCGGCTCGGGTTCCTTTCTGAATATAGCCCTGAAGAGGCGTGTGACGCCCTTTTGTCAGGCGGTTGGTATCTTGAGGACAGGGAACTGCTCAGGACTGATGTGTCGGGAGGAGCGCTGGCCGCGGATCCGCAGTTCTGTCCTTTCACGCTTAACGAGGTTTCCGTGCATCGTTCTGGCGCCGCCTTGCTTGGAATTGATGTGAGGATGGACGGACACCCTTTGCCAACCTACTGGGCCGACGGGTTGCTGGTCGCCACAAGCTCCGGCTCGACGGCATATTCATTGAGCGTCGGAGGTCCGATCTGCGCTCCTGAGGCGAAGGTGCTCATCATCGCGCCGATCGCTCCGCATAACCTGAACGCGCGTCCTCTTGTGGTTCCGGACACCACTGAAATCTCGATTTCCATGAGATCAAGGGATGACAGCGTCATGCTGTCGATGGACAACAGAAACCATTTGGTCGAGCCTTCTGTGAGCCTTGATGTCAAGGTGGCACAATTTTCGCTAAAAAGGGTTCGTCTTAAAAACACCAGTTTTATAAAGGCTCTGACCACGAAGTTGTTCTGGGGCGAGGACATCCGGAACAGCGGAGAATGATATTTTGGAATATGAACGAAATCAAGAATATACCGGAGCACGTCTCCATTATCATGGACGGCAACGGACGTTGGGCCCGGCAACGGGGGCTGGAAAGGGTTTCCGGTCATTATAGCGGCGTTGAGAGCGTCAGAGCCTGTGTGGAGGCTGCTGTTGAGGCAGGGGTCAGGTACCTGTCGCTTTTCGCGTTTTCGGAGGAGAACTGGAACCGTCCGGAGTCCGAGGTGAGCACTCTGATGAGCCTTATGCTGAAATCGATCGCGGACGAGATTGATTCCCTTGCGGCCAAGGGAGTCTCTTTCCGTGTGATAGGGAATCTTTCAAGGCTTGATGACAATCTTGTGGAAACTATAAAAAAGGCAGAGAGACTGACCGCTCCAGCCTCCGGCAAGGAACCTCTTCTGACGCTTGTCGTGTTCCTGAGCTACAGCGGGAAGTGGGATATCCTTCAGGCCGCCAAAAGGATGGCCAAAGAATATGCTGATGATCCCGCCGGCCTCGAATCCGTTGGCATAGAGGATTTTGACCGTTATCTGGCCACCGCCGGCATCCCGGACCCGGACCTTATCATACGCACTTCCGGAGAGGAGAGGATAAGCAATTACCTGCTTTGGCAGGCGGCATATTCGGAATTTCTTTTTGTCGATACCTTGTGGCCTGATTTCAGGCGCGAGGACTTCAGGGCGGCTCTGGAAGAATATTCCCACAGGAACCGTAGGTATGGAAAAGTTAAATAACTTACGTATATTTGCATCTTAAAATGAAATCTGATTCGATGAAAGTATATCGTCTATTGTGTCTTCTCGCCTTGTCCGTGGCCGCTGTTCCGGCCTTTGGACAGGATTCGGTAAAATCTTCCGCCCCCGTTGAAGTAGATTATGACCACCCAAAGACTTATTATGTGGGAGGTGTTACCGTGGAGGGAAACCACCAGTTCTCCAGCCAGCAGATCGTCTCTCTGACCGGGCTCCAGAAAGGCATGAGAGTCACTGTGCCAAGCGATGACATCTCCTCGATCGTGTCCAGGCTTTGGATGCAGAGGTATTTCGAGAACGTGGCCTTGGAGATAGACCATCTGAGCGAGAAACAGGACTCCGCTTTCTTTGTGATCCGCATCCAAGAGCGTCCGAGGGTGTCCAGATGGCTGTTCACCGGCGTGAGAAAGGGTGAGCAGAAGGATTTGGACGAAAGGCTCAATCTTCGAAGGGGAGGGGAGTTCTCCGACTATGTGGCGAAAACATCCACCGACATCATCAAGAGATTCTATGCCGACAAGGGTTTCCTCAACTGCAAGGTCGATGTCCAGACGCAGAAGGATACCATTGTCCGGAATGCCATAAAGGTCAACTTCGCCGTTGACCGTGGCTCCAAAGTCAAGATCAAGGACATCAATTTCCAAGGAACGGAAGGCTTCACGGACTTCAAACTTTCCCGTTCCATGAAGAAGACGAAAGCCAAGAAATGGTATAACTTCTTCAACAGCAAGAAATTCAACGAAAAGGAATATCCTAACGACAAGAACAGCCTCGTCAGCAAGCTCAACGAGGCCGGCTATCGTGACGCGCGCATCGTAAAGGATTCCATCTACTATGTGACACAGGACAGGCTTGGCATCGACCTCAAGATTGACCAGGGCAAGAAATATTATTTCAGGAATATCTCGTGGACCGGCAACTCCGTTTATTCCACCGATCAGCTCAACGAGATCCTGAACATCCGCAAGGGAGATCCGTACGATGTGGTGACCATGCAGAAGAGGCTTCTGGGAGGAGGCAAACAGGGGGATCAGGATGTGTCCAAGATCTACCGTGACAACGGTTACCTTTTCTTTAATGTCACTCCTGTCGAGCTGAACATCGAGGGTGATTCCGTGGATGTGGAAATGAGAATCTCGGAAGGAAAGCAGGCTACCCTGAACAATATCGTCATCAATGGCAACAACCTGACCAACGAGAGGGTTGTCCGCAGGCAGGTCGCCACAAGGCCGGGCTACCTTTTCAGCCAGACTGATTTCGAAAGATCCATCCGTGAGATCGCTTCCTTGGGACAGTTCGATCCGGAGGCCATCACTGATCCGTCGAAAGGTTACTCGATTCTTCCTAACCAGTTGAACAACACTGTGGATGTGGTCTATAACGTGACAGAGAAGCCTTCCAGCCAGCTGGAACTTTCGGGAGGTTGGGGCGCCAACACCTTTGTCGCGACTGTCGGAGTGAACTTCAACAACTTCTCCACGAAGCGCATGTTCGAGAAGAACGCCTGGAGACCGGTACCTCTTGGAGACGCGCAGAACCTTTCGCTGCGTTTCCAGACAAACGGAACCTACTACACCTCATTGGTGTTCGGATTCTCGGAGCCTTGGCTTTTCGGAAAGAAACCGACATCCCTGAACATTCAGGCTTACTATACCAGACAGACAAACTCGTATCTTGCGATCGGACTTCTGTCCAACGACAAGGTCATGCAGGTCTATGGATTCTCGGCCGGAATCGGTACGAGACTCAAATGGCCGGACAACTACTTCGTGCTCTACAACGGTCTCAGTTGGCAGATCTACGACCTGAAGAACTGGATCAACGGTTACTTCATGTTCAATGATGGTAAGTCTCACAACCTGAGCTACACGATCAATCTGAGCCGAAACTCGACCGACCAGCAGATCTATCCTCGTATGGGTTCCAACTTCAGCGCCAGCCTTCAGCTGACTCCTCCATATTCCTTGTTCAGAAAGAAGGATCTCGGCACGCTTGACGCGAACGGCAATCCTACAAAGGTCTCAAGCTACAAGGACATCAACTACGACAACTGGAGCTCGGCAGACCGTTACAAGTGGATCGAGTACCACAAGTGGAAGGTCAGCGGCGAACTCTACACCAAGGTCATCGGTGACTTCGTGATCATGACCCGCGCGCAGTTCGGTTACCTTGGATATTACAACCGCAAGTGGGGTTATTCTCCGTTTGAGGGATTCCGAGTCGGAGGTGACGGTATGTCTGGCTACGACACTTATGGTGCGGACATCATCGCGCTTCGTGGTTACGAGAACTACTATCTTACCCCTTGGGAGGCGACCCCGTACAATTCCAACGGCTACTACGCCGGTAACGTCTATGACAAGTTCACGATGGAGTTCCGTTATCCGGTCATCCTCCAGCCACAGTCCACGATCTTCGTGCTGGGCTTCCTTGAGGGTGGAAACTGCTGGTCGGACATCAAGAAGTTCAATCCGTTCCAGATCAAGCGTTCCGCAGGTGTCGGCGTGAGGGTGTTCCTCCCGATGATCGGTCTGCTCGGTATCGACTGGGGCTACGGTTTCGACAATCCGGTGAAGAAGAACAGAAGCCAGTTCCACTTCCTTATCGGACAACAATTCTAAATAATATTCTTACATTTGCATCGGAATCAAAACACGTAAACTGATAAAATTCTATAAAAATGAAAAAGATTCTTTTGATCGCCGCAATGGCGTTGTTTACTCTGACGGCTTCGGCGCAGGCGAAGTTCGCTTATGTCGATTTCAATGAACTGGTGATGCTCGCCCCTGAGGCTGACGCTGCCAGATCACAGATGCAGACTGCTCAGAAAGAGGCTCAGGAAACCCTTCAGAGTATGATGGAAGAGGCTCAGACCAAGTATAACGAGTACCAGCAGAAGCAGTCCACATGGACTCCAGCCATCAAGTCCAGCAAGGAGAAGGAACTCGGTGATATCCAGAACAGGATTCAGGAATTCCAGCAGTCTATCCAGGCGGAGCTTCAGCAGCAACAGCAGCAGTTGATGGATCCTATCTACAAGAAGGCTCAGGAGGCAGTTGAGAAACTCGCCAAGGCCGGCGGCTATCTGTTTGTGTTCGAGACTTCACAGTACCTTTACGTTGACAAGGCTCAGTGCAAGGATCTGACTCCTGAGGCAAGAAAGGCAATGAATATTCCTGAGGGCAGGACCATCGAGGATCTCCAGAAGGAACTTCAGGCACAGGCTCAGGGCCAGCAGCAGTAATCATTGACAGGAAGATCAGAAGAGGGTAGGCAAGAACTGATTTTTGCCGACCCTCTTTTGCGCTCTGACATGACGTGTTGTCGCTGAGTGCTTTCCAGGACGTTTTTTCGTTATGTTTTAGGGCTGTATGCAGGTAATGAATCTTTTTTCAGTGAAAAGGTTGGTTATTCTGCTTTTTATGCTTTAATTTGTAACGTATTTTTATAAAACACTAATATTCTTAAAATAGAAATGCAACATAAGGTTATTGATGCTAAGGATGTTGTGATAAGGTTCGCCGGGGATTCCGGTGACGGTATGCAGCTTACCGGAACTTTGTTCGCCAACCTGTCCGCAGTCTATGGTAACGGCCTTTCCACATTCCCGGACTATCCGGCAGAGATCAGAGCCCCGAAAGGGACTGTCGCCGGTGTGTCTGGATTCCAGGTTCACATCGGCAGCCATAAGGTAAACACCCCCGGGGACTTCTGTGACATGCTGGTGGCGATGAACCCAGCCGCCCTGAAGGCGAACGCCAAGTGGCTGAAAAGAAACGCTACCGTGCTTGTAAACGAGGATGCCTTCGATGATTTCGGCCTGACGAAAGCGGGCTTCACCGGCAATCCTTTTGAGGAACTTCACATCGAGGACAGGAACATCATCGTCGCCCCGATCACAAAACTGACGGAGGAGAGCTTGAAGGACAGCGGACTGGATGTCGTGTCTGTCCATAAGTGCAGGAATATGTTCACCCTCGGAATGGCCTGTTTCATCTACAGCCGTCCGCTGGACTATGTCTATACCTATCTTGAGGGACGTTTCGCCAAGAAGCACCCTGAGATGATCGAGCCGAACCGCAAGGTGGTGAATGACGGCTACAACTATGCCGCGAACATCCAGGCGGTCGCCGACACCTACACCGTCGTCCCGGACATTCAGGAAAAAGGAATATACAGGAATATAACCGGTAACCAGGCTTTGGCCTGGGGTCTCATCGCCGCTTCGGAGAAATCCGGACGGCCTCTTTTCTGCGGATCCTACCCGATCACGCCGGCGACAGCCATCCTTGAGGAACTCGCCATACACAAGAACCTTGGTGTCAAGACTATGCAGACTGAGGACGAGATCGCCGGAATATGTTCAGCCATCGGAGCGTCATTCGCCGGCAATCTGGCGGTGACGACAACCTCAGGCCCGGGACTTTCACTAAAGTCCGAGGCTCTTGGACTGGCTGTGATGACCGAACTCCCGATCGTGGTTGTGGACGTGCAGCGTGGCGGCCCTTGCACCGGTCTGCCTACCAAGACAGAGCAGGCTGATCTTAACGAGGCCCTTTACGGCCGCAACGGCGAGAGCCCTATGGTCGTGATGGCCGCGCACTCACCGGCGCATTGCTTCGATGCCGCTTTCACAGCAGCCAAGATCGCTATGGAGCATATGACTCCTGTCCTGCTCCTCTCCGAAGGCTTCCTTGGTAACGGCTCGGAGCCGTGGAAGATTCCTTCAATGAGTGAATATCCTGAGATCAAGCCTCGCCTTGCCGAGGCCGACGGGAACAAGTTCCATCCTTTCGAGAGGGATCCCGAGACTCTTGCCAGAAAATGGGCTCCGGCCGGAACACCTGGCTTGGAGCACCGTGTGGGCGGTCTTGAGAAGACACATAACGGAGTCCTTTCCACAGATGCGGCCAACCACGAGATGATGGTAAAGGAGCGTGCGGAGAAAGTCGCCCGTGTGGCCGCTGACATTCCTGACCTTGTTGTTGACGGTCCGGAGAGCGGTGATGTCCTGCTGGTTGGCTGGGGTGGCACTTACGGACATATTCTTACAGCCACGGAGGAACTCCGCGCCGCCGGTAAGACTGTAAGCCGTGTGCATTTCGATTTCATCGATCCGCTGCCTAAGAACACGGAGAAGGTACTGTCTGGTTTCCGTAAGATAATCGTCTGCGAGCTTAATCTCGGACAGTTCGCCGGGTACCTCAAGACCATATTTCCGCAGTTCAACTATTTGAGCTGCAATAAGGTTCAGGGACAGACTTTCCTTGTTAAGGAGATTGTTGACGCCGCTTTAAGCGAATTATAGGAGGACAGCGCAATGCCAAAATATACATTGAAAGATTTCAAGAGCGACCAGGAGATCAGATGGTGTCCGGGATGCGGGGACTATTCCGTGCTCGCCGCTCTTCAGAGAACCCTTCCTTTGGTTTGTGAGGAGAAGGGAATAGACAAGGACAAGATTGTGGTCGTGTCCGGAATCGGTTGCTCGTCAAGGCTTCCGTACTATGTGGACACCTACGGGTTCCACAGCATCCACGGCCGCGCCACCGCGATCGCGACCGGAATGAAGGTCGCCAATCCTGATCTCTGCATCTGGCAGGTGAGCGGTGACGGTGACGCTTTGGCCATCGGCGGAAACCATTTCATCCACGCCATCAGAAGGAACATCGACATCAACCTGATGCTCTTCAACAACCAGATTTACGGTATGACGAAGGGGCAATATTCCCCGACCTCAAAACTGGGAGCCATCACCAAGACTTCTCCTTACGGAACGGTTGAGCATCCGTTCAATCCAGGCAGTCTCGTGCTTGGCGCGAAGGGAACGTTCTTCGCCCGCGGAATGGACACTGAACTTGCTTTGAACCAGGAGATCATGCTTGCGGCCTCAAGGCATAAGGGCACTTCCGTGATGGAGTTCCTGACCAACTGCGTGATCTTCAACAATGGCTCTCACGCCGAGATTTCCGACAGGGAGCACAAGGCGGACAGGACTCTGGTCCTGCGCGACGGCGAGAAGATGATATTCGGAAAGAACCGTGACAAGGGCATCGCCCTCGATGGCTGGAGACTGAAGGTCGTGACCATCGGAGAGAACGGTGTGACCGAGGATGACATCCTCACCCACGACAGCCATTCCGACAACCTTGGCCTTCAGATGATGCTGGCCGATATGAAGTGGCCGGACTTTCCGGTCGCCCTCGGAGTCATCCGTGAGGTTCCGGACATCACCTACGAGGATGAGGTCGCCAAGCAGGTCGAGGGCGTCAAAGCCAAGGCCAAGGTCCACAATGTGGATGAGCTGCTTCACGGCGGATCCACGTGGGAACTTAAATAGAACACACATTATTAACTAATTAATAACACATTACGTTATGAAAACAACTGAAATAATGGCCCGTCTCCAGGCCAAGTACCCTACAGAGAAGGAATATCTCCAGGCTGTACAGGAGGTCCTTGAGTCAATCGAGGAGGTTTACAACCAGCACCCTGAGTTCGAGAAGGCAAAGATCGTCGAGAGACTTGTCGAGCCTGACAGAATCTTCACGTTCCGTGTGACCTGGATCGATGACAACGGTGAGGTTCAGACAAACCTCGGCTACCGCGTCCAGTTCAACAGTGCGATCGGACCTTATAAGGGAGGTCTTCGTTTCCACAAGGCTGTCACCCCTTCAATGCTCAAGTTCCTCGGATTCGAGCAGACATTCAAGAACGCCCTCACAACCCTTCCTATGGGTGGCGCGAAAGGTGGTTCGGACTTCGACCCTGTCGGAAAGTCTAACGCTGAGATCATGCGTTTCTGCCAGGCCTTCATGCTTGAGCTCTGGCGCTGCATCGGCCCAGACCAGGACATCCCTGCGGGTGACGTGGGTGTAGGTGGACGTGAGATCGGCTTCCTGAACGGAATGTACCAGAAGCTCGCCCGCCAGTATCACACCGGAGTTCTCACCGGAAAGGGCGCTACCTGGGGAGGATCCATCCTTCGTCCTGAGGCCACCGGTTTCGGAGCCCTCTATTTCACCCAGCACCTTCTCCACAAGGCTGGCAAGGACATCGCCGGCCAGAAGGTCTGCATCTCCGGCTTTGGTAACGTGGCTTGGGGCGCTGTGAAGAAGGCTACCCAGCTCGGTGCCAAGGTTGTCGCCATCTCCGGCCCGGACGGAGTATGCCATATTCCTGAGGGAATGACTCCTGAGATGAATGAATATATGCTTGACATGCGTGCCTCCAACAGGAATATGGTCGAGGATCTCGCCACCAAGTTCCCTGGACATGTTCAGTTCATCGCCGGCAAGAAGGCTTGGAGCATCCCTTGCGACATCGCTCTCCCTTGCGCGTTCCAGAACGAGCTCAGCGAGGACGATGCCAAGGAACTGAAGGCCAACGGTTGCTGGTGCTGCTGCGAGGTTTCCAACATGGGTTGCCAGCCGGGTGCCATCCACTTCTTCCAGAACAACGGAGTCCTCTTCGCTCCTGGCAAGGCTGTGAACGCCGGCGGAGTCGCCACCTCAGGCCTTGAGATGACCCAGAACGCGGCTCACCTCAGCTGGTCCGCACAGGAGGTTGACGACAAGCTTCACTGGATCATGCAGAGCATCCACGAGCAGTGCGTGAAGTACGGCACACGTCCGGACGGCAGCGTTGACTACGTGAAGGGCGCCAACATCGCCGGCTTCATGAAGGTAGCGCAGGCCATGCTTGAGCAGGGAATCATCTAAAAAGTAAGATTTCTTACAAATATGGGCACATCAACACCTCGTTGATGTGCTTTTTTCATTTATATTCATTAAATTTGCAAGATACAATGAATATGAACATTATTAAATAACACTTTTTCAAATGAAAAGAACCGCTCTGGCATTAATGCTGATCGCTCTTGCGGCCTCCTGCAACACGGAGCCCAAGACCGCTGTCCAGAAGAAGGTCGATTCGTACGCGCTCGTGAAGATCGAGTCACCAGACCTTTCCGGTATCACGGACAACGGCAAGGAAGTCCTCAACCTCTACAAATTCGCCGCCGACCAGGCTGACAGTATCTACTGGAAACAGTATTTTGGTGACAAGACCTTGATCGAGAACCTGAAGGATGCCGATCTTAGGGACTATGCCAAAATCAATTACGGACCTTGGGACCGCCTTGACGGATCCACATTCATCGATGGTTTCGGCGCGCTTCCTCTTGGAGCCAACTTCTATCCGGTTGATATGACGGCCGCTGAGTTCGACTCGTTGGCTGATCCGGTGAAGACAAGTCCATATTCACTCATCAGGCGCGGCGCCGACGGCAAGCTCACTTCCGTTTGGTACCACGACGCGTTCGAGTACAACATCGACAAGATCTGCAATTACCTCAAGGCCGCCGCTGACATCACCATCAAGCCAAGCGTGCGCAATTATCTTCTCAAGAAGATCGACGCGCTGAGGACTGACTATTATTATGACAGCGACCTTGCCTGGCTGGAGATGACCGACAGCAAGATGGACCTCATCATCGGCCCTAACGAGGTCAATGATGACCAGCTCTATGGTCTCAAGACATCCTACGAGGCTTATGTGCTCCTCAAGGATCTCAAGCGCACCGAGGTTCTCGATCAGTTCACCTCAATGCTTCCGGAGCTCCAGAAGCAGATCCCTTGCGAGGAGCAGTACAAGACTTTTGTTCCGGGCGACGAGTCCGACATCTACGCCTACGACGCCATCTACTGCGCCGGTCACGCTAACGCAGGTATAAAGCTGATTGCTTTGAATCTCCCTTACAATGAGGAGGTTCAGGCAAAGGCCGGTACCCGTACGGCCCTCCTTCGCAACATTATGATGGAGAAGTTCAACAGGGTTGTCAACCCGGTTGGCATCGTGGTTTTGACTCCTGACCAGCAGGATCACCTTGACGAGGAGGCTTTCTACTGGAACATCGCTTTCCGTGAGATCTCCCACGGACTCGGTGTAAAGGAGACCATCAACGGCAAGGGCTTCGTTTACGAGGCTCTTGGCAACAAGGCTCTCACTTGGGAGGACGCCAAGGCCAACGCCCTCGGTCTTTACCTTGTCTGCAAGCTTCTCGACGAGCATAAGATCCCTGCGCTCATCACCAAGGAGGACGCCATCACCACATTCGTGGCCAACCTTATCCGCTCAGAGCGTTTCGGAGAGGCCTCACAGCTCGGAAGGGCTTATGTGATGCTCTTCAACTACCTGAACCAGAACGGCGCCTTCAAGCGTGGAGACAGCGGAAAATATTCAATCGACTACGAGAAGACCCTTTCACTCGTGGCAGAGTTCGCCGGCATCGCCCTCAAGACCCAGGCTACCGGTGACTACGAGTTCGCGGAACAGTTTGAGAACCAGTACTGTGTCCTTTCCGAGGACTTCAAGGCTGACCTTGTGAACATCCGTCTTGAGAACATTCCGATCGACCTCAGGTTCGAATTCCAGAAATAACAAAATTAATAATCAATACTACTGAAATGGCTGAAAAGAAATTCAATGTGAAGTACGGTGTACTTCTGCCAATTGTTCTTTTGGTCACACTCTTCTTGTGGTGTGTGCCTGTCTCATTCTTCGGCATCGACGCTCTGACAGTTGTCCAGCAGCGTGTGATCGCCCTCTTCGTGTTCGCCGCGTTGATGTGGATGTTTGAGATCATCCCTAACTGGGCGACATCCGTCCTGATCATCGTGGTCGCTTTGCTGACCGTCTCCGACAAGGGACTCGGTTTCTTCTGCAATCCTGAGTTCGGTCAGCTGGTAAGCTACAAGAAAATAATGTCATCTTTCGCAGACCCTGTCGTGATGCTGTTCCTTGGCGGATTCGTGCTCGCGATCATGGCTGAAAGATTCGGACTTGACGTAACCCTCGCAAAATCATTGCTCAGCATATTCGGAACAAAGCCAAAGATGGTGCTGCTGGGATTCCTCATCATCATCTCCGTGTTCTCGATGTTCATGAGCAACACCGCCACCGCCGCCATGATGCTTGCCTTCCTCGCTCCGGTGCTTCACAAGCTGCCGAGCGACGACAAGGGAAAGATCGGCCTCGCGCTCTCGATTCCGATCGCCGCCAACCTCGGTGGTATCGGAACTCCTATCGGAACCCCTCCTAACGCGACAGCGAAAGGTTACCTTGAGCAGGCCGGCATCGATGTCTCTTTCGGAGACTGGTGCGTCCACATGATTCCTTACGTGATCATCATGATCCTCCTCGCATGGATTCTCCTTCTGGTGTTCTTCCCGTTCAAGACCAAGAAACTTGTGCTTGAGATCCCTGCCAACGACAAGAAGAAGGACTGGAAGAGCAAGCTTGTCTGGGCTACCTTCATCATCACGATCCTTCTCTGGGCCACGGAGCAACTCCATCACATCAGCTCCAACGTCGTGGCTCTGATTCCTCTCGCCGTCTTCACGGCTACAGGACTCTTCGGCAAGGAGGAGATCAAGGAAATCAACTGGTCGGTACTCTGGCTCGTTGCCGGAGGCTTCGCGTTGGGCTACCTCCTTCAGGACACCGGTCTGGCGAAGGTTCTCATCACGGCGATACCGTTCGGCTCGATGTCTGTCATCCTTGTGCTGGTAGTTGCCGGTCTTGTCTGCTACTTCCTCTCGAACTTCATCAGCAACTCCGCCACAGCGGCGCTTCTCATCCCTATCCTCATCGTTGTAGCCGAGGGTATGGCTGATCCTGCCGCCGCCAACAACGCCGCTTTCGTGGCTATGGGCGGTACCCAGGCAATGATCATATTCATCGCTGTGTGCGCGTCAATCGCCATGCTGTTCCCTATCTCTACACCTCCGAACGCCATCGCGGCCTCAACCGGACTTGTCGAGACCAAGGACATGGCAAAGATCGGTATCATCATCGGTGTCGTCGGATTCATCTTCGGATTCTTCTGGCTCACCAAGATATTCCCGTTCGCACAGTAATTTTACAGTAATATCAGAGAAGCTGTTTTGGAAAGGAACCAAAGCAGCTTCTCAATGCTTAAAAATCAGTTAGTAGTTATTAAAATGAACAAAATTTTCACTTCACTTGCCGCTTTGGCAATGTGTGCCTCTCTCGGGGCGCAGGAAACGGCTCCAAAGGTTAGCCTCTACGGATTCATCCGCAATTACTACGCTTTCGACACACGTGAGAGCGTAGCGGGAACAGAGGATTTCTTCTATTATCTTCCTAAGGATGAGAACAAGAAGGGCGATGTCGATCTGAACGGGCAGAGCTCTCTCCGCTTCGCGGCCCTTACCTCCAGAATCGGGCTCAATGTCACCGGTTATGAATATAATGGCTTGAAATTCGGAGCAAAGATCGAGACTGACTTCTACAATGGTCTTTCCGGTGTCTCCGGAACCGCGGTGCTTCGTCTTCGTCAGGCTTATGTCACCGTCGGCAGGAACGATTGGCTGGTGACGGCAGGCCAGGCCTGGCATCCTATGGCCGCAGACATGCCGGACGTGTTCTCCCTCAACACAGGAGCGCCTTTCGGACCTTTCAGCCGTACCCCTCAGGTGAAACTTGACTACAGGCTCAACGACGCGTTCTCCCTCACGGGATCGGCCATCTGGCAGATGCAGTACAATTCGACAGGCCCTAACGGTGCCAAAGCCGACTACATCAAGGACGCCTGCACCCCGGAATTATTCCTGGGCCTGAACTACAAGAAGGACAATCTCCTCCTGAGGGCGGGCGTGAACATGCTCTCCATCAAGCCGAGGGCAAACAATGGCTCTGTCAAGGTTGACGACCGCATCACCACCTTCACTCCGTTCCTCTACGGACAGTACAAGAGCGGCCTCTTCTCCGCCAAGGTGAAGACAGTCTTCGCCGAGGCCGGCGAACACGTCAACCTCAACGGCGGCTACGGAATCTCAGGAATGAAGTCTGACGGGGCAAGTTATGAATATACCCCTACCCGCAACTCTTCGACTTGGGCGAGCTTCATGTACGGCAAGAAGACCCAGTGGATTCTCTTTGCTGGCTATGTGAAGAATTTCGGAACGAAAGACGATCTCTACGGCGCCAAGGACGGTTACGCTCCTGCCGCAAACCTCTATTTCAGCAAGAACAGCTTCTCGAATATGAACCAGATGTGGAGGCTCACACCTACCGTGATCCACAACATCGGCAAGTTCGCGATCGGTCTTGAATATGAGCTCACAAGTGTGCAATATGGTGATTACAAGACTATTGACGGTGTGAAATGCATCGGCGCCAACGGCCTTGCCAAGGACAATCTCCACTGGATCACCAACCATCGTATCCAGGCTCTGGTCAAGTTTACTTTCTAATATTATTGTTTGACAAGTCAAGGCTGTTGTCGGCCTTGCACGGAAAGATTGACGCTATGAAGAAGATAATCCCAATGCTGGCATCGGCCATCGCCCTGTCACTTACCGCTTTACCATCTGAGGCACAAAGCCATCTGGTGAAGTTGACCAATCATCTTGAACCATACGGCTTTTTCCGCGCGAGCGCCATTTTCGACGCTCGCGACTCCAAGGCCGACACCGAGGACTTGTTTTATTATGTTCCTTACGACAAGAAGATAAATCTGGAAGGCAACGACATCTGGTACAACCCTTCCATAAAAATGTCCGCCATCACGACACGTCTTGGAGTGAACCTTACCGGATTCAGGTACGGATCGTTCAATGTAACCGGAAAACTGGAGACGGATTTCTATCTGTTGACGGGAGGCTCCGCGTCGCTGAGTCTCAGAGAGGCTTACCTCAAGTTTAACTGGGACAATCTCGGTGACTTTTTCAAGTCTGTGTCTGTCAAGGCTGGCCATGCATGGCATCCTATGTCCTTGGACATGCCATACAGTGTCGGCTATGAGGCCGGTGCCCCGTTCAATCCATACGCAAGAAGCCCTCAGTTGATGTTTGAGACTAATCTGATGGATCGCTTCACTTTCACGGCGGGGCTTCTTTATCCGATGGAGTTCATGCCTACGGGACCACAAGGACCATCAGCTGACTATGTCAAGTATGGCCTTGTCCCGGAATTGTACGCTGGCCTGACATATTCATCAAAGTACATCAAGGCCAGGGTCGGAGCGGATTTCATAAGTTTGGTTCCTCGTTGGCGCACGACCGATTTGACCTATTACCATGATGTCGGAACTAAAGTCAAGGACCGCATTTCCATGATCAGTCCGATGGCCTGTTTCGAGTTCAGCAAGGGTATGTTCAAAGTCAACGCCAAGGCCGTTCTTGCCTCGGGTGGGGATCATCTCCGACTTATGGGAGGTTATGCTGTCTATGACAAGTCGGACGATTATAAGTACAAGTACACCCCTCTAAGGTCGGTCACAGGATTCGTCTCGGCAAGTTATGGCCAGCAATGGCAATTCATCCTGTTCGCCGGAGGCATGACGGCGTTGGGTGCCGGTCATGACCTGATCACAGATGACGAGACAGGTTATGCGAAGACCGCCTACATCTATTACTTTGATGGAGGCTTCAAGAATATCCGCTACATGTTTCGTGTCGCTCCGGCGGTCGCGTTCAATCTCGAAAGACTTACATGCGCCATTGAATATAATAGCACAGGCGTGATTTATGGACAGATGAATGAGTTGAATGCCAGAGGATTGGCTAATATGGGGGAACATCTGATCATCAATCATAGAATCCTTGGAGTGGTGAGATATTCATTTTAGTGTCATGGTTTAGTGAATATTTTGTCAAATAATCTTGTCTTTTAGAATATTTTTCCGATATTTGCCGTGTTGAACTAATAGAATGAGAAGTTTCAATCATATCCACCTACATCTTCACCATCGCCAGAAGCGGAGGTGACTTTGTCGTGGGTATCTGTTTATGAGGGATATTAAGGTCAAGGCTCGCTTCCGTTTTGGTGGCGGGCCTTTTTTATAAAACGAACGACAAATGTTAAGAATCGCGATTCAGGCCAAAGGCCGTTTAAGTGAAGAAAGCCTCACACTGCTGCGTGAGGCCGGTATCGAGGTGGATGACACCAAGCGGAAATTCCTGTCCAGATCCAGTAATTTCCCGGCTGAGATACTCTATTTGAGAGACGATGACATTCCACAGGCAGTCGCTCAAGGCGTGACGGATTTGGGTATCGTAGGCTACAATGAAGTCTGCGAGAGGGGTGAGGCAGTGGAGGTTGTTGACCGTCTGGGCTTTGGAACGTGCCGCATTTCTTTGGCGATCCCCAAGTCTGAAGAATATACCGGACTGGAATATTTCAACGGTAAGCGGATAGCTACATCGTACCCGAACATCTTGAGCAAATTTCTGAAAGATAAAGGAATAGATGCATCGATCAACGTTATCGCAGGCTCTGTGGAGATCGCTCCGACCGTTGGTATGAGCGATGCTATCTTCGACATCGTATCTTCCGGCGGGACGCTTGTGAGCAACGGGCTCAAGGAGGTTGAGAAGGTGGTGTTCTCGGAGGCGGTGCTGATTTCGGGTGGCGATCTTTCGGATGAAAAGACTAAACTTCTGGAACAGATAAAGTTCCGCTTTAACGCTGTCCGGGACAGCCGTGGAAAGAAATACCTGTTGATGAATATCCCCGACGACCGGATCGAGGATGCCATCCAGATTGTTCCGGCGATGAGGAGCCCGACTGTGCTGCCGCTTGCGCAAAGCGGGTGGTCTTCACTGCATTCCGTTGTGGATGAGAGCGTTTTGTGGGAGAAGATCGAAAGTTTGAAGGAGATTGGCGCGGAAGGGATTCTTGTGCTCTCGGTTGAGAAGATGGTTTTGTAGGTGTTGAATATTTATTCGTTATTTTATGCGGAATTTTGATTGTACGGTCACTTCGACAATCTCAGTGATCCCAATATACAATAACCCTCCCCGGATCGAATGGCCGAAACTGATCTCAAGGGCCGCTGAAAGCGATTCCGACATCGATGCAAGCGTAAGAGCCACCCTTGAATATGTCCGGACACAAGGCGACAAGGCTGTTCTGGATCTGGAGTCCCGCTATGACAACATAGTTTTCACTTCTGTTGAAGCCTTGAAAGTCAGCGACAAGGAAATCGCGGAAGCCACCGCTTCCGTTTCACCAGAGTTAAAGGCGGCCATCGCACAGGCATATTCAAACATCAGGAAATTTCATAGCGCGCAGATGCCGCAAACAGTTAAGGTTGAGACTTCACCCGGTGTCGTCTGCTACCAGAAGGCCGTGCCGCTCCGTAGGGTCGGACTGTATATTCCTGGCGGGCGCGCGCCTTTGTTCTCGACGGTTCTGATGCTGGCCGTCCCTGCCTCCGTGGCTGGCTGCCCTGAAATCGTTCTCTGCACACCTCCTGACAAGGATGGGAAAGCCAATCCTGTCATAGTCTATGCGGCTTCGGTCTGTGGAGTCAGGAATATATTCAAAATCGGTGGCGCTCAGGCCATTGCGGCTATGGCTTATGGAACGGAGACGCTCGCCAAATGCGACAAGATTTTCGGCCCTGGCAACCGTTATGTGATGAAGGCCAAGCAGATGGTCGGGCTGTCGGTCGCAGCGATCGATATGCCGGCCGGTCCGTCAGAGGTTATGGTGCTGGCTGACGGGACCGCTGATCCTGAGTTCGTCGCAGCTGACTTCCTCTCCCAGTCGGAGCACGGGCCGGACAGCCAGTCGATTCTGGTCTGCACATCGGAGGCTATCGCAAAATCCGTGGTGGATGCAGTCGCAAGACAGACCGCAAGGCTGAGTCGGGGAAGTATCATTGCCAAAGCGTTGGATCACAGTCGGATGGTCGTTCTTACGAGCCGTGAGGACATCATCGATTTCGCCAATGAATATGCTCCTGAACATCTCATCATATCTATGCGTGATCCTTGGAGCGTGGCGGATAAGGTGGTAGCCGCCGGGAGCATATTCATTGGAAATTATTCTCCTGAAAGCGCCGGTGATTATGCTTCAGGAACGAATCATACTTTGCCGACGAGTGGTTGGGCGCGTTCGTTCAGCGGGTTGAATCTGGATGCGTTTATGAGGAAGATGACGATTCAGGAGATTTCGCGTGAGGGTTTGTCCGGACTTGGGGACACAATCCGTACAATGGCTTTGGCCGAAGGGCTTGACGCTCACGCCGCCGCGGTTGAAGTAAGACTTGAAAAATAATCAGTAATGAATATAGAAGACGTTCTTAAACTCGTAAGGCCAAACATCTTAGGTCTCGAGGCATATTCGACCGCCCGGGACGACTGTGGCTCGAACCAGCCGGAAATATTTCTGGATGCCAACGAGAATCCTTACAACAATGGCATCAATCGGTATCCGGACCCACATCAGAAAGCCTTGAAGGCCAAGGTCGCGGAAATCAAAGGAATTTCTGCGGATAGCCTGTTCATCGGCAACGGGAGCGACGAGGCGATTGACCTTGTTTACCGTGTGTTCTGCGTACCGGGAGCAAGCAATGCCGTGTCCATCGCTCCGAGTTACGGGATGTACGAGGTGGCAGCCGCGATGAACGACATTGAATTCCGGAAAGTCCAGCTGAGGCCGGATTTCTCAATGGACACAGAGGCGATGCTTTCCGCGGCGGACTCCAAGACAAGGCTGATGTTCATCTGCTCGCCGAACAATCCGACCGGAAACTCTTTCCCGGCGGAGCGGATCGAGGAACTTCTTGAAAGGTTCGGCGGCGTGGTGGTGCTGGATGAGGCTTACATCGACTTTTCGGTCAGGCCTTCGCTGACATCTTTGGTCAAGAGATACCCTAACCTGATTGTGCTCCAGACGCTTTCAAAGGCTTGGGGTATGGCAGGTCTCAGAATTGGATTGGCGATCGCGGATCCTGCTGTCATCGCTTTGATGTCCAAAGTCAAATATCCGTACAACATCAATGTTCTGGCTCAGAAGATGGCATTGATGAAACTTGACGAGGCGGCCAAGGACAAGGCTGTGGCCGAGATTGTGGGGCAGCGGTTCCGCTTGGAAAAAGAATTGGCCAAATGCCCGGAGGTCAAGGGAATATATTCAAGTGACGCTAACTTTTTGTTGGTTAGGTTTGAGAATCCGGATGAGGTTTACGAGAGGCTGCTTGCGGGAGGAGTCATTGTGCGGAATCGTTCCAAGGTCTCAGGTTGCGAGGGGTGCCTTCGCATCACAGTCGGCACTCCGGTGGAGAATGACAGACTGCTTCGGCTGCTGTCCTCTTCGGTCGCTGAGCCTGTCGAAGCGACCACCCCCGGTATGGAAATATTAGGCGAAAGACATATCCGAATTGTCCGTAATACCAAAGAGACAAAGATTGCCCTTGAATTGGATCTGGATTCCATTGGAGGCTCCGGACACATTTCCACCGGTCTCCCGTTCTTCGACCACATGCTTGAGCAGATCCCGAACCACGGAGGCGTGTCGCTGGCCATAGAAGCCAAAGGAGACCTGCAAGTCGATGAACACCACACGATTGAGGATGTCGGAATCGTCTTCGGAGAAGCGATCAACGCCGCGCTCGGCTCGAAACTCGGCATGGCCCGCTACGGCTTCGTCCTCCCGATGGACGACTGTGACGCCGCTGTCCTGATGGACTTCGGAGGGCGTATTGATTTCAAATGGAACGCGGAGTTCGAACGTGAGAAGGTCGGCGATGTCCCGACCGAGATGTTCAGCCATTTCTTCCAGTCTGTCTGCGCCGGAGCGAAATGCAACCTGCACATCCGGGCGGAGGGCGTGAACGAGCATCACAAGGCCGAGGCAATCTTCAAAGCCTTCGCCAGGGCTTTAAGAATGGCGGTCGCCAAGACCCCGTTCCCTTACGAACTACCATCAAGCAAAGGCATCCTATGATAGCGATAATTGACTACAAAGCCGGCAATATACGCTCGGTCGAAAACGCTCTGAAAAGGTTTGGAGCGGAATATGTGCTGACCGCTGATCCGGAGATGATCCGCCGCGCCGACCACGTGATCCTGCCGGGAGTTGGGGAGGCTTCCTCCGCTATGAATGCCTTGGAGTCCACAGGCTTGGCACCAGTCATAAAGTCATTGACCCAACCTGTTTTAGGAATATGCATCGGAATGCAGCTGATGTGCGCTTCAAGCGAGGAGGGCGACACGGAATGTCTTGGAATATTCACCCCGAAAGTCACCCGCTTCCCGGAAACTTCCGGTGTCAAGATCCCTCACACCGGGTGGGATACAATCTCCGGGCTGCGCGGCCCGCTTTTCAGGAATATTCCCGAAGATTCGTTCGTCTATTATGTGCATTCGTACAGCGCGGGAATATTCCCGGATCAGACTGTCGCCGCGACTGAATATGCCGGTGTCTGTTTCAGCGGGGCGCTCCAGCGGGACAATTTCTTCGGGACGCAGTTTCATCCGGAGAAGAGCGGTTCGGTCGGGGCTGAGATATTAAAGAATTTTATTGAATATGAAGAATTTTAACATAATCCCGGCCATAGACATAATCGGCGGCCGGTGCGTGCGTCTCACTCAAGGGGATTACGCGAAAGAGAAAGTATATTCGGACAACCCTGTCGAGATGGCGAAAAGTTTTGAGCGGTCCGGCGCGACAAGGCTGCATCTTGTGGATCTGGAAGGTGCAAAGGCCGCCTGTCCGAAGAACCTGGATGTGCTAAGGAATATAACCAATGCGACCTGTCTGAAAGTTGAGTTTGGCGGCGGAGTGAAGTCGGAGGAGTCTTTGAACGCTGTTCTGGATGCCGGGGCTGAATATGTCATCTGCGGAAGCGTTGCCTTTACCGAACCGGACATATTCAAGAAATGGCTTGGCCGCTATGGGGAAAAAATCATCCTTGGGTTGGATTTGAAGAATGGTTTGGTCGCGACGCACGGTTGGAAGGAGACTGTCCCGATGTCAGCCGTGCAGGCTTTGGAGTCTTTTGAAGGACTTGTGCGTCAGGCTATTGTGACCGAGGTTTCAAGGGATGGAATGTTGCAGGGCGTGAATCTGGAGTTTTACGCCGGCCTTCAGCAACAGTTCCCGGACGTGGAGATCATCGTGAGCGGGGGCGTGTCCAATTACGAGGATCTGGAGGAATTGAGAAGATCTGGACTTCGCTCGGCCATTGTCGGAAAAGCTATTTATGAAGGACGAGTGAAACTTGAGGATTTGTTCAGGTAATATGTTGGCGAAGAGAATTATACCTTGTCTGGACGTGAAGAACGGACAGGTAGTGAAAGGGATCAATTTCGAGGGCTTGCGCGAGGTCGGCGATCCTGTGGAGATGGGAGCTTTCTACTCTGAGCAGGGGGCTGACGAGTTGGTCTATCTGGACATCAGCGCGTCATCGGAAGGACGACGAACTTTCACTGGTCTGGTTTCCCGGATAGCGGAACGGATTGACATTCCGTTCACTGTGGGCGGAGGAATATCTTCGTTCGAGGATGCGGCCAGGCTTCTGGATGCTGGTGCGGACAAGATCACGATCAACACGGCGGCGGTGTTTCATCCGGAGATCATTTCCAAGATCGCTTCCCGCTACGGCTCCCAGTTTGTTGTCGTGGCGATTGACGCGAGGACGGTCGCTTCGGGAACGGCCGCTGAGCCTGTCGAAGCGACATCCCTGTACGGCAATGCTTACTGGCAGGTGATGACCCACGGCGGAAAAAGGCCGACCGACAAGGAACTATATTCATGGGCGAAGGGGGTACGGAACCTTGGGGCGGGAGAGATCCTTTTCACGTCCATGGATCACGACGGCACCCGGAACGGCTATGCTGTGGAGACATATTCCCGTCTCGCGGACGAACTCTCCATTCCCGTGATCGCCTCCGGTGGGGCGGGAAGCGTCGGCGACATCGAGGAAGTCCTGACGAAGGGCCGAGCCGACGCCGCCCTCGCCGCAAGCATATTCCACTACGGCGAAATCTCCATTCCCGATTTGAAAAGAACCCTCCGCTCACACGGAGTGAATGTAAGAATATTACGAACTTAATGAATATGATTGATTTTAAAACTCTTAAAGCCGGTGCTGACGGACTTGTGCCGGCCATCGTCCAGGACCAGAACACCCTTCAGGTTCTGATGCTCGGCTATATGAACGCAGAGGCTCTCGAAAAGACACAGACAAGCGGTCTCGTGACATTTTTCAGCCGCTCCCGCCAGACCCTATGGACAAAAGGGGAGACCAGCGGCAACTTCCTTCATCTTGTCTCCATTGCGGTAGACTGCGATTCGGACACCCTTCTTGTCCGCGCCATTCCTGACGGGCCGGTCTGCCACAAAGGTACGAAAACCTGTTGGGGAGACGCGGTACCGGCAAGCACGGGCTTCATCCGCGAGCTTGAAGGTGTGATCAAAGGCCGTCACGAGCAGATGCCGGAGAAGTCCTACACCACGTCACTGTTCAAGGCAGGGACTCCGAGAATGGCACAGAAAGTTGGCGAGGAGGCCGTCGAGACCGTCATCGAGGCCGTGAAAGGGGACGATGAAAGGATGATCTACGAGGCCTCCGACCTTGTCTACCACCTTCTTGTACTTTTGGTCAGCAAAGGCTACGGCATCGCCGATCTGGAAAAGGAACTTGAGAAGAGGCATAAATAGTCGGCCATAATTTCGTTTTTCACAGAACAGAATGCGAACTTAGCAAGCAGTTAGTGTAATACCGTTTTTCAGATGAGTTCAGACAGAATATTCATTTTTGACACCACTTTGCGTGATGGCGAGCAGGTGCCTGGGTGCCAGCTCAACACTGTGGAGAAAATCCAGGTGGCAAAGGCTCTTGAAGAGTTGGGAGTCGATGTCATAGAGGCTGGTTTCCCTGTTTCCAGTCCCGGAGATTTCAATTCGGTCGTGGAGATTTCCAAGGCCGTCACTTGGCCTACGATCTGCGCTTTGACACGCGCGGTGGAGAGAGACATCGATGTGGCAGCGGAAGCCCTTAAATATGCCAAACACAAGAGGATACACACGGGAATCGGAACTTCCGACTCCCACATAAGGTACAAGTTCAATTCCACCCGGGAGGAGATTCTTGAGCGAGCCGTCAGGGCTGTGAAATATGCCAAGAAGTATGTTGAGGATGTGGAGTTCTACGCCGAGGATGCGGGACGCACTGACAATGAGTATCTTGCCAGAGTGGTTGAGGCAGCCATCAAGGCCGGGGCCACGGTCGTGAATATTCCTGACACGACAGGCTACTGCCTTCCTTCCGAGTATGCGGATAAGATCAAGTATCTTGTTGACAATGTGGATGGGATTGACAAGGCTGTCATCTCGACCCATTGCCACAACGACCTCGGTATGGCCACCGCCAACACAATGTCCGGACTTCTTGCCGGGACCCGCCAGTGCGAGGTCACCGTCAATGGTGTTGGCGAGCGTGCCGGCAACACGGCCTTGGAGGAGATCGCCATGATCATCAAGAGCCACAGCGACATCCCTCTCGTGACCAACATCAACACGACCAGAATCACACCGGTGAGCCGAATGGTCTCGAACCTTATGAATATGCCTGTTCAGGCGAACAAGGCCATAGTCGGGCGCAATGCCTTCGCGCACTCTTCAGGCATCCATCAGGACGGAGTCCTCAAGAATGTCAGTACCTACGAGATCATTGACCCTAAGGAAGTGGGGATTGACGACAACGACATCGTGCTTACCGCCAGAAGCGGCCACGCCGCCCTTAAATACCGTCTGGAGGTTCTTGGAATCAAGATGGAAGGCCAGAGACTTGACGCTTTCTACGATGAGTTCCTCAAACTGGCCGACAAGAAGAAGCAGGTCAGCGACGATGATCTCCTTGTGCTCGCCGGAGCCGACAGGGCTGAGGACCATCACGTCAAGCTTGAGTACCTCCAGGTGACCAGCGGCAAGGGTCTGAGACCTATCGCAAGTGTCGGCCTTGACATCGCCGGTGAGAAATTCGAGGCCGCTTCCAGAGGCAACGGTTCGGTTGACGCGGCGATCAACGCCCTCAAGATCATCATCAGGCGTCAGATGGTCATCAAGGAGTTCACCATACAGAACATCACCAAAGGCTCCGATGATGTGGGCAAGGTTCACATGCAGGTCGAGCATGACGGCCACGTGTATTATGGCTTCGGAGCCGACACCGACATCGTCACCGCGTCTGTGGAGGCGTTCATTGACTGCATAAACAAATTCAGGGGATGAATACACTTTTCGACAAGATTTGGGACAGTCACATCGTGTCCGTCATCGACGGTGGTCCCACTCAGCTCTACATAGACAGGCTTTACTGTCACGAAGTGACCAGTCCTCAAGCCTTCGAGGGCATAAGGAAGCGTGGCTGCGGTATTCTGTGCCCGGAGAGAATAATATGTATGCCTGACCACGACATCCCGACGGAAGGGACTGCTTTCGCGGATGATGTATGCCGTCGTCAGGTGGAGACTTTGGAACGGAACGCGGCTGAATTCGGTTTGGTCCATTATCCGATGATGAGTCCGGACAACGGTATTGTCCACGTTGTCGGCCCGGAGAAAGGACTTTCGTTGCCGGGAATGACGATTGTCTGTGGTGATTCTCACACATCCACTCACGGCGCCGTCGGAGCGGTCGCTTTCGGAATAGGCACGAGCGAGGTGGAGATGGTGCTCGCCACCCAGTGCATCCTTCAGCAGAAACCGCGATCGATGAGGATAAGGGTTGAGGGAGAGCTCGGTAAAGGCGTGAGCGCCAAAGACGTGGCCCTCTATCTTATGATGAAACTTACTACTTCAGGCGCCACCGGGTACTTTATTGAATATGCCGGCTCGGCCATCCGCGGCCTCTCGATGGAAGGTCGTCTGACACTCTGCAACCTGTCTATCGAGATGGGAGCCCGCGGAGGTTTCGTGGCCCCAGACGAGACCACTTTCGCCTATCTCAAAGGCCGTGAGTTCTCTCCTAAGGGGAAAGACTGGGACAAGGCGGTTGAATATTGGAGGACCCTACGCAGCGGAGAAGATGCTGTCTTTGACAAGGAATATGTGTTCGATGCCGCTGACATCAGCCCTATGATCACTTACGGAACGAATCCGGGTATGGGTATGCCGGTTGACGGTACCATCCCGTCTGACACGGCTCAGCGTGCGTTGGACTATATGGGCTTCTCCGCCGGAGAAAGGCTTCTTGGGCACAAGGTCGATTATGTGTTTCTCGGAGCCTGCACCAACGGCAGGATTGAGGACTTCCGTGCCTTCGCCTCGGTCGTTAAAGGCCGCGGAAAGGCTGACGGAGTCACGGTCTGGCTCGTGCCTGGTTCGTGGGCCGTCAGACGTCAGATTGAGGAAGAAGGACTTGACAGGATTCTTGCGGATGCCGGATTCGAGATCCGCCAGCCTGGCTGTTCGGCCTGTCTTGCGATGAATGCGGACAAGATCCCGGCCGGAAAATATGCCGTTTCCACAAGCAACCGTAATTTCGAGGGACGTCAGGGCCCGGGCGCACGGACGATGCTTGCAAGTCCTTTGACTGCCGCCGCCGCGGCGGTGACAGGATGTATCACTGATCCAAGAGAATTGCTATGAAACAGAAATTCAACATAATAGAGAGCAGCTGCATTCCTCTTCCGATAGAGAATGTGGACACTGACCAGATCATTCCGGCCCGTTTCCTCAAAGCTACGACAAGGGATGAGAAGTTCTTCGGAGATAACCTTTTCCGTGATTGGAGGTACGCTCCGGACGGAAGCATGATAAAGGACTTCGTGCTAAATGATCCTCGTTACAGCGGGTGCATCCTCGTGGCCGGAGCCAATTTTGGCTCGGGATCAAGCCGTGAGCATGCCGCGTGGGCTATCGCCGGCTACGGATTCAGGGCTGTGGTGTCAAGCTCGTTCGCTGACATCCACCGCAACAATGAACTCAACAGCTTCGTGCTGCCGGTCCAGGTCAGTCCGGATTTCCTTAAAAAGATTTTCTCCGCGATCTCGGCGGATCCCGCAGTGAGACTTCACATAGACCTCCCGTCTCAGGAAGTGACCCTTTTGTCTGACGGAAGTTCAGAGCGTTTCGAGATAAGTGCCTACAAGAAGTACTGTTTTGAGAACGCTCTTGATGACATAGATTATCTGCTTGAACATAAAGACAAGATTGAAGAATATGAAACTGAACATAGCAAAATTGCCCGGTGACGGTGTCGGCCCGGAGGTGGTGGAACAGGCCGTGAAGGCCATAGATGCGGTCTGCCGGCGTTTCGGACACGAGGCCAAGTACAGAACCGCGCTTGTCGGAGCCTGCGCGATAGACGCTTGCGGATCCGCCTTCCCTGATGAGACCCTGAAAGTGTGTCTTGACAGCGACGCGGTTCTGTTCGGGGCCGTCGGGGATCCGAAATATGACAACGATCCAACGGCCAAGGTTCGTCCCGAACAGGGCCTCCTTGCGATGAGGCGTGAACTTGGACTTTATGCCAACATCAGGCCGGTGGAGACCTTCCCGAGTTTGCTGGATCGTTCACCGCTCAGGCCGGAGATCGCCTCAGGCGCGGATTTCGTCTGCGTCAGGGAACTTACAGGCGGTATGTATTTCGGAGAGAAAGGCCGTTTGGACGGCGGCGACACAGCGTACGACACCAACATCTACCACCGCTATGAGGTTGAGCGGATCCTGCGTAAGGCATATTCATTGGCGATGCTTCGCCGTAAGCATCTGACGGTGGTGGACAAGGCGAATGTGCTGGAGTCTTCGAGGCTCTGGAGGCAGGTGGCCCAAGAGATGGCTCCTGAATATCCAGAAGTTCAGACTGACTATATGTACGTTGACAACGCTGCCATGAAACTGATCACCGGCCCGCGCTTCTTCGATGTACTCGTCACCGAGAACACGTTCGGGGACATCCTGACCGATGAGGCCAGCTGCATCTCCGGTTCGATGGGACTGCTCGCGTCGGCATCGCTTGGAGAACATACCGGTGTCTATGAACCGATCCACGGCTCCTATCCCCAGGCCGCGGGACGTGATGTGGCCAATCCCCTTGCCACAATCCTTTCAGCCGCGATGATGTTTGAGTACGCTTTCGGGCTGAAGCGCGAGGGCGCGGCGATCCGCAAAGCTGTCGGTGAGAGCATTGACCGTGGTTTCGTCACCGAGGACCTGGCTTCCTTCGGAGCGCGTCCTTTGGGTACGTCAGAGGTGGGTGACAAGGTCGCGGAGTTGATAGAGAACGATAATTAATGTATTGATATGAACGAACTTGACTGGGGGAGCCTTGGCTTCCGTTACAGAAAGACAAATGCCATTGTCTTCAGCCTCTACCGCGACGGGCAATGGTCTGAACCCCAACTTACCGACGATTTCGATTTCCATTTCAACGCTTTCGCCGGGGTGTTTCACTATGGTAATTCCTGCTTTGAGGGGCTTAAGGCTTTCCGTGGCAGGGACGGAAAGGTCCGCCTTTTCAGGCCGGACGAGAACGCCAGACGTCTCCGGCGCAGTGCCGACCGTCTTTCGATGGCCGCTCCTTCCGAGGAACTGTTCCTGAAAATGTGCGAGATGTGTGTGAAAGCCAATCTGGATTTTCTCCCTCCGTACGGACATAATGCGTCCATGTACCTACGTCCTGTGCTCGAAGGCATTGACCCGCAGCTGAGCATCTGCTCCTCAAGCGAGGTTCTGTTTTCGGTTATGTGTGCTCCTGTCAGCACGTATGCCAAGGCTGGGGTGCTTACGCCGGTGACCGCTGTCATCTCGCGTGACTACGATAGGGCCGCTCCTGACGGTACCGGCTCCTACAAGATAGGAGCTAACTACGCGATGTCTCTTTATCCTTACAATCTGGCTCATTCTCAGGGTTATACGGAGCTGCTGTTCCTTGATCCCGCCACCAAGACGAGGATTGACGAGTTCGGATCCTCCAACTTTATCGGCATCAAGGGCGACACCTATGTGACCCCGCTATCCGGCAGTGTTCTGCCTTCCATCACGAACAAGTCTCTCCGCACCATCGCCGAGGATCTCGGAATGAAGGTGGAGATGAGGCCGATTCCGGTCGAGGAACTTGCCGAGTTCGATGAGGTCAACGCCTGCGGCACAGCGGTGGTGATCACCCCCATCCGCTCTATCGACGACAAGCCTCTTCTGGAGGGCTCCGAGGTTTCACGCACCTATGTAATGCCTTCCGGAACGGAGTGCGGCAGAAAGAGCCGCGCCCTTTATGACCGCATCCGTGGCATCCAGGACGGCATAGAGGAGGATCCGCACGGTTGGTGCGTTGAGGTATAGCCGGTCGCTGGACTTGCCGAAGCGCCGACGAGTACTATGCACTTTGGTTTCTTGCAAATCATAAAATCAAATCTTAAATTTGCAAGAAAACTGTAGCGGCGTGATATTAAGAACAATGAAGCAGAAAGCCGTAGCGCTTTCGCTGAAAGCGATCCGCGCGGTTTCATCTCGACTTATCCAGACAAAACCATCATCGATGAGGTTCAAAGAGTTCCGTCCTTGCTCTCCTATCTTCAGACACACAGCGATGATGTAGGAGGTGACGGAATGTACATTCTCACAGGTTCTCAGAATCTGCAACTTATGGAAGCCGTGGATCAATCGCTGGCCGGTCGGGTAGGATTGCTCCACCTCCTTCCTTTTTCAAGGCAAGAGATGAAAGACGGTGGTATCTTTCCTGAATCCACAGATGCGAAACTGCTTAACGGGTGCTATCCGCGTCTGTACGATAAAGGTATTTCGCCAACCGATTATTATCCGAACTACATCAATATGTATGTCGAGCGTGATGTGAGAAACATCAAAGACATCACCGACCTCGGCAAATTCACCAGATTTCTTAAACTTTGCGCGGCAAGAACCGGACAGCTTCTGAACAAGTCTTCACTGGCAAATGATTGCGGAATATCTGTGCCCACAGTTGACTCTTGGCTCTCAATTCTGGAATCAAGCTATATCATATTCCTTCTTAAGCCAGACCATAAGAATTATTCAAAGCGCCTGGTGAAGACTCCGAAACTGTACTTCTATGACACGGGACTCGCCGCTTCTCTTCTTGAGATAAAAACTGAGACCCAAATGAACACTCATTATCTTAGGGGGAATCTCTTTGAGAATATGGTTGTGGCAGACTTTATCAAAAATGATTTCAATAAAGGAATAATAGAGCCTTCGGTTTCTTTTTGGAGAGACAGTGCCGGCAATGAAGTGGACCTGATCTACAGAGATAGTGACAAAGAGGACGCGTTTGAGATAAAGTCAGCGGAGACATTCAATGAATCGTTCCTGGATGGACTGAAATACTGGTCAAAATATTCAGGAGCCAAGCCCTCGCAATTGCACGTAGTCTATGGTGGTACCACTCCAATGGCCAGATCCGAGGCAAGCGTGGAAGTGTTCAGATAAAAACAAAAGGGGGACTATATGCCCGTTGACTAACTTTCATCATTGGGAGTTCTGGTCTGTTGGCTATCTTTTTCCGTATCGCACCAACGTCCGGATGATCGCGGGCAGCCGATAATTGTGTTTTTTAACGGCATATAGTGCCTTTAAGATTAACAAGGCACATAGCGCGGCTCCGAGGCTTCGCAGCCTATTCCATAATATGCCAAAAACACTCAGGTGCGCTAACATATTCGCACCTGGAAGAGTAACATATTGTTCGTCAAGCCGATGATGTTTCAGGTGCGCATGGTTTCTCGCACCTGGAAGTTCGGAACACCAATAGAACGCCCTGTACCGCGGGCATCGACTCCTAGGTGTGCGAATACACTCGCACCTAAAATATTAAGTCGATAGTAATCAGATGGTTGATGTTTCAGGTGCGCATAGTTTTTCGCACCTGGAAGAATGGTCTCCAATTGTTTTGCAAGACAGGAAATGTACGGAATCAGTATCGTCCCGCAAAAGCCACTTGCGGACAGTCAAGATTTTACAAAATGCTTTCAGCCACATAATGTTCCTATGCCCACAGAGGTCTGATCGGGCTGAAAAACCTGAAACTCGGAATACAAGATTTTCACGTCAATGTGCCCTCAAGACGCTTCTATCAGGCTTTGGGCTGAAAGCGTTTCGTAAATTCACGATGAAATCGGCGTGAGGTAACATTCCTGATTGGTGCCGGGAAGGAAAGCCACTTTTTCACCCGAAGCATAAGCCTGGAATCTTCTGCCACACCCTGTCTTATTGTATGACTAAGATGGAAATCAAGCTCCTGACATACAGATCATTGCGCAGGAGCGTCAACTAACCGTGATTGTTTAAGCATCAGTACTATAAGCCAAATGTTAGTCAACTCCGATATAGTTCCCAAAGCAAAAAGCAAGCATCCCTTTTAGGGAAAAGATGCTTGCTTTTACTTCTTTCTTTCAAGAATATATTACCATCGCAAGGATAAAGAAATTTTTTTCAGATTGTCAAGGGATAACCCTTCAATGTTTTACAATGTAATATTGTTTCACACTCTGCCGGCAATGTGCTTGGCGCAGGACTTTTCTTTTGTCGTGATTTTTGTGTAAGTTTGCAGGTTAAACAGACAGTCAGGAAATGTTTAGGAAACTTGCGGACAGAATGAAGGAGTTCAAGCTCACGATGAGGATGAAGCTGACGCTGAGCCTCAGCGCGATAGCCGTGACACTGCTTGTCTCCAGTGTGATCTCCATCATGGAGTACTATAGGATGAGCAACTATGTGTCGGATCTCATCGCGGACAACATCAGGAGTGTCAATGTCGCGCAGAAATTGTCCGAAGTCACGAACAAGTACAATCTGGATCTTCTGGCCCTGATCGGTGACAACTCGGTCAACACTCTTCCGGACTTCCATCAGAAGGAGTTCATGGGGCATTGCGACTCGCTTCGCAACTCCTTGACTTCCGACAAGATGGTCCCGCTGACTGATTCTGTTGTCTATGCGTATTCAGCTTACATGCTGACTTCGCTGGAACTGAACGACGTGATGCTGTCGGACTTCATCGACACCAGGGCTTGGTACTTCGACAGGCTTCAGCCCAAGTTCAGGAGGCTGAACCACTACATTGATGTGCTCAACGAGGCAATCTACGATGACCTGAAGAAGAACTCCCTGACGTTCCAGAGGGGGTTCTACAGGAGCATCATTCCGGGTGCTGTGGCTGTGGGTGTCGGGCTGCTGCTTGTGCTGATGCTGTTGTTCTTCCTGCTGGTGTTCTATGTGAATCCTATCTACAGGATGCTTTCCGGGCTGAACAACTACAGGTCCTACAACAAGAAATACTCCTACTCCTTCGAGGGTGATGACCAGCTGGCGGAACTTAACGACGGCATCACGGAACTGACGGGGGAGAATCAGATGCTGCGCAAGAGGGTGGCCAACCTGCGGGCCAAGGTCGCTTCGACAGGCTCCGCTCATAATAATAATTAAAGAATATCCAAATGAACATCAAGGTGATATCCAGAAACGTTGGCTACGCTCTGCTTGTCAGTGCGCTGTTCATGTTCCTGTCCATTCTGGTCTCTGTGGCGAACGGCAATGACAGTGCCCTCGCCGCCCTGATGATCAGCTTCACGATCACCTTCACCGTCGGTGTGTTCCCGTTCATATTCGTAAGAAAATCGGCTGCCATCACGTTGAAGGACGGCTACATGATCATAGCGCTGTCCTGGCTGCTGTCCTTCATCTTCGGGATGCTTCCGTATGCGCTTTGGGGAGGGCCGTTCACGATCATAAACGCCTGGTTTGAAAGTGTTTCCGGATTCACGACGACCGGCTCGACAATCCTTGACAACGTTGAGGCGCTGCCGAACAGCCTGCTGTTCTGGCGTTCCTCGACGCACTTCATCGGAGGCTTGGGAGTCGTGGTCTTCCTGCTGCTGATCATCCCGAGTTCGTCTCAGATGAGGTTGAGGCTGACTACCCTTGAGCTTTCGTCCTTGTCCAAGAGGGAGTACAGATCCGGCGCGAACAAGACAGTCTATATCTTCACTTATGTCTATTTTGGATTGACCGCAGCCTCGTTCCTGCTTTATGTGATGGCCGGCATGAGTCCTTTCGACGCGATCAACCATGCGATGAGCGTCGTGGCGACAGGCGGCTTCAGCACCAGGAACGCCTCCATCGGTGCCTATGACTCGATCACGATCGACCTTATCACGATGCTCTTCATGGTACTCTCATCCGTCCATTTCGGAATGATCTTCGTGGCTGTCGTGACACGATCCCTCAAGCCGTTCAAGAACGAGATATTCAAGTTCTATCTTTCCATGATGGTTGTGGCGGGGGTGATCGTGTCGATCTCGATCAAGGCACACGGGTTCGAGGAGGCCTGGGGGCGCTCCTTCCTCTCCGGCTTCTTCCACGTCATGAGCTTTGCCTCGACGACAGGGTTCAGCATCGCTGACAACAGCTCCTGGCCTGTTCTTTCGGACACCATACTGGTGCTTATGGGAGTATGTTGCGGCATGGCCGGCTCCACCACCGGCGGCATCAAGTCCGACAGGATGATGTTTCTGTGCAAAGAGGTTAAGTACCAGTTGAGGATGGTTCTGCATCCTGCGTCCGTCAAAGATATAAGGGTGAATGGCAGGGTGATCCGGCAGAACGACATCGCCCCGCACATCCTCTACATCGCCCTCTACGGCCTTGTGGTGATCATCTCGCTCGCGGCCTGCCTCACGCTCGACCCTGACAACAACCAGTCATTCACGGCGATACTCTCGTCCCTTGGCAATGTTGGACTTTCGGTGGACCAGCTCGGCTCAATCTACAACTTTAACGGAGAGCCATCCTCCCTCAAGTTCATCTACACGCTTGACATGTTCCTCGGACGTGTCGAGATCTATCCGATTCTGGCTGTTGTGATGATGATTTTCAGCCGGAGAAATAAGTAGAGGCTATGTACAGGGGGGAGTTTTTCTATAAGCGTTTCAAGGATAATTTTCCTTATGATGGGACGGATGATCAGGATCGGTTGTTCCGGGAGATTGCGGATTTTGTTACTTGTGATGACGCTGATATTCTGGTGGTTAACGGGTATGCTGGTACGGGAAAGACTTCGGCGATCGCGGCGGTGATCAGGGCGTTTGATGATTTGAGACCTAAGGTACATACTGTCGAAGCGACTGTGTCGGAAGCGTCCGATGAATATGAGGAAATATGCTACCTCCTCGCCCCCACCGGCCGCGCCGCGAAAGTCCTATCCCTGTACGCTGGCAAGCCTGCCCGCACGATCCACAAATGCATCTACCGCCAGAAATCTATCGGCGATGACGGCTTCGGCCAGTTCTCATTAGCCCCTAACAAGCTCTCCCACAAACTCTTCATCGTGGATGAGGTCTCCTTGATAGGCATAGACGATGCCCAAAGGCAAGGCACGACCCAATTTGGTACCGGAGACCTTCTGAAGGATTTGATTGAATATGTCCGCGCCGGCAACGACTGCCGCTTGATAATGATCGGCGATTCAGCCCAGCTGCCTCCTGTCGGAATGGACGCCTCACCCGCTTTGGCGAAGGAATATATGGACGGTTTCGGTGGAGTCTGTTACAGTAGCCTGACCGAGGTCGTCCGCCAGCAAAAAGAATCAGGTATCTTGTTCAACGCCACGAAATTACGTGAGTTGATTGCCTCGGATCTCTACGGTGACGGGATGTACACTCCTGATGAGTTGGGTCTGACCGTTGACGGTTTCGATGACATCGTGAGGATAACCGGCGGCGAGCTCATCGACACCCTGAACTCGACGTATTTTTCTGAATATTCAAAAGACGACGCTGTGGTGCTTTGCCGCTCCAACAAGCGCGCGAACCGCTACAATGCCGGCATCCGGGCCCAGGTCTTCTATGATGAGGAGCGCTTGGTCCGTGGCGAGAAACTGATGATAGTGAAGAACTGCTACCAGTTCCTGAAAGGTGTCAAGTGTATGGATTATATAGCCAACGGTGACATCGCCAAACTCGTGTCAATCAAGAATTTCGAGGAACGTTACGGCCTCCATTTCGCCGATGCCCGCCTTTCATTCCCGGACTACGATGACACCGAGATCGTCGCGAAAGTCTGTCTGGACACCCTTGAGTCCGAGTCCGCATCCTTGAGTTACGAGCAGCAGAACCAGCTTTATAACGGTGTGAACGCAGACTACGCCGACATCCCGACCAAGAAAAAACGCTACGAGGCCGTTCGTGAGGATCCTTACTACAACGCTCTCCAGCTAAAGTACGCCAACGCCATCACCTGCCACAAAAGCCAGGGCGGCCAGTGGAGCTGCGTCTTCATCGACAACCCCTTCTGGCAGGACGAACTCACAGTCGATGACCTCAAATGGCTCTACACCGCCCTCACCCGCGCCACCGCCAAGGTTTACCTCGTCAACTTCAAGGATGAGTATTTCGCATAAGGTGTCAGGTTGCCTTAGGATGGCTCCCCGTCTGGCTCCCCATGGCGGATAACTTGCTGATAATTAGGGATATTTTTTTTAATCATTACTAAATAGATTATTTTACAAATTTGTAACGTCGTGTGACCAACGGACTGATTGAAAGCCAATCTGTACTGTGACACACGCCGCATAACTATGTTAAACTTTAATGAGGGAAAGCCATGAAGCGCAGGAGATTCTTGTCCGGTTCGCCTAATCACGTTTACCAACGATCCTTGAACGGTTCGGTAATATTCTAAAGCCTTGAGGATTGTCTGGTTTATTTCACTGTCTTTTGCACCTGTGCAGTCAAGTATGATGTAAGCGTTCTTGGTCTGTGCGTGATACAGTAGCCGATGAGTGGCAAGCACGTAAGTTCTTAGGATTGGAGTTACCTTCAAAAAAGCGTGATGTCTAATGTGTTTTGTATTAATTCGTTGCGAAACGGTACCCTCCAGATTCTCCCATCTGATCATCTTCTCTGTTCCATTGTGGTCACTGAGCTTGTCGAAGTGACCAGACGTGTGCCGACTCCGTGACAGGTGTGAGCACTGTCCTATTCTTCGTTTTGCGTAGTGTGTATTGTTCTAAAGGATTGAATATTTATTCTAATGGATTTTATCTATCTTGGATCAGGAAATACCTAATTGATTGAAAACATTGAATATTAAACCTTTTACTGTTGTGGTTTTGATAAATTCTAAATAGATTGCTGGATATTGTTTAATAATTATAAATTACTACATTTGCGGCGAGATTGCCGGTGGCACTTCAGCTGGAATGCTGATGTATGTTATTATGCTTGGTAAGTTAGTGGTTTGTCAGAACACTTATAATTTTATTTGGTTCTTAATTTATGGCGGTAGGATTTATTAATAGCGCAATCGTTGCTCTTTCCAACCGTTTTGATAGCTGGGGGGGGTAACATCTTGAATTATAATAAATTACATTGTGCTTCCAACGGCATGGCCATTTGGTTGTGTGTCCTCGTCGGCTGTTTTCTGTCGATTCTGACAGTGGCGGCGGAAGCGCTTCCGTCAGACTCAGGCTTTACCTCAATGAGGACTGTCGTCTTATCAAAGTCGTCCTCGGTTCAGGAGGACAGGCACGATACGACTTCATTCTCTGTCTATTACAGGTCAGCTGTATCCAAGATCGAACGTGGATTCCGGAACAACTCCGCCACTTTGAAAGCAGCCACCGAAGGACTCAGGTCTATCGTGTACAACGGTAATCTACGAATATACAAGGTTTACATAATCGGTGCAGCCTCACCTGAAGGCCGGCCGGAACTCAACGCGCGTCTGGCCCGTGACAGGGCTGAAGGAGTGAAAGCATTCCTGAAGAGCATCGAGCCACGTCTCACGGATGCCGACTTCGTTGTCATCTCGCGTGGAGAGGACTGGGAGGGTGCCACCAAGATCGCCGCGTCCTACGACACCGAGACTGGATCGTCCACGGTCTCGGACATATTCAAGGATTCTCAAAATTCCGAGGCCAAGAAGCTGATGATGAAGCGTCTGCAAGGTGGAAACGTCTGGCGCAGGCTGATCTCGGACTACTATCCGTCCCTGCGACGCACGGATATTCATGTGCTTTACAGCACTGTCCGTCCGATCGGGCCGGTTGAGTGTGAATTGCCGGAAGTGACCCTTGAGGTGCCGTATTCAGTGAACATCGCCCCTCCGACGGTGTTGCCGGAGGTTGAGTTCCCTGAGCCGGAGCCGCCGAAGGAGAGATTCTACACCGTCGCCGCCAAGACCAACCTCCTCTATGATGCCGTGACCGCACTCAACGCCGAGGTCGAGTTCCCTGTCGGGAAGAACTTCTCGGTGATGGTCGAGGATGTGTTTCCGTGGTGGAACTGGGGGCCGAACGGCAAGAAATATTGCTTCCAGATCTGGTCAATGGGTATCGAGCCGCGCTGGTGGTTCGCGCGCGATGACAGGAGGGACTATCTTACAGGGCATTTCGCCGGCGTTTACGGCATGTCCGGGAAATACGACCTCCAGTGGGACACGAAGCTCTGCTACCAAGGAGAGTTCTGGTCTGCCGGATTGACCTATGGCTACGCCTTGCCGGTCAGCAGGTGGATGAACATGGAGTTCTCGGTCTCCGCCGGCTTCCTTCGCACGGACTACCGCCACTACCAGCCGGATCCGGGCTACGAGCACCTGTTCCGGGACAAGTACAACGTTGGAACCGTCTCATGGTTCGGCCCGACGAAACTCAAGGTCTCATTGGTGATACCGATCGGGAAGGATTCACACAAAGTAAACAAAAACTAATCAGAAACAAGTATAAAGAACAAATCATCAACATGATGTCTGACACCAATATAAAGTATAGTTCCGCTGTGTTCTTCTGCCGTGGACTGTCCGTTCTCCTGCTGCTTTTTGCAATAGTCGCAGGCGGATGCCGGAGACGTCCCCTTGAGGATCCTGACAACCTTACTGCAGTCAGGGTCAGGGTGAATGTGGCCGGAATCCACAATGTCACGTCAGACATCTACAATGACAAGATCCCGGTCCAGAAGATAGAGCCGAGTGCCATGCACGTGCTGTTCTTTGGAGAAAACGAGGATGTTATTGCCGCAGAGGGCTTTATCACAGATGTGAGCTTTGACGAGAACGGAAACCGCATTGTGAGCGGAGAAGTCATGCTTGCACCGGGCAGTTACAGGATGCTCATCTACGATTTCGGCACTGAAGAGACTTTGATAAGGAACTACTACAGTTGGGACAAGGCAGAGGCATACACAGATCCTGCACCGTCAGCCGTTCTGAACAAGTACTCTACCAAAGGGAAAGACGCTCCGAACATTCTCATGCAGCCAGAGCATCTTGTGGTGGCCAGGAACGTGTGTGAGACTGTGCCCTATCACAACGGAATCTACACGATCTATGCGGATGCCTCATCGGTAGTTGAGAGCTGGTATATTCAAGTCAAGGTGGATGGGCTTGAATATGTCACTTCGGCGCAGGCTGTTCTCTCAGGCATGGTCCGCGCAAACCTTATTGCCACCGACACGAGGATGAACGATCCGGAAGCTTCCGTATGGTTCAATCTCCAGAAAAGTGATGACAAAGGCAAGAATGTGATCTGTGCGGTGTTCAACACATTCGGACGCATCCCGGAGTCGGACAACAACTTCGAGGTGACTTTCGACCTTGCGGTCAAGGGCGGCACGAGTGTCCGCAAGACCTTTGACATTTCGAACCTGTTTCTCACAGAGAATGCTGTCAAGCACCATTGGCTTCTTTTGGAGGATACTATCAAGGTCGAGCCACCGAAGGACTTAGGTGGTGCCTTTGAACCTAAGGTCGATGACTGGGAAGATGAACAGAAAAATATAGTGATTTAGTACTTACCACAGCTCATGATGATAGGAGCGTAATTATTTATTAATTTATTGAAAAAGATTTATTTAGTTTAACTTTTAATTTGTGTTTTATCATGAAAAAAGAAATGTTTGTATTGGCAGTTCTCGCGACTCTCGCGTCCTGCTCAAAGACAGAGGTGACGCCGGTCGCCTCAAACGTGAATAGCGAGATCACGTTCAATGTCGCTCCTCGCACCAAGGCTCTTAGCCAGACTCAGACTGATTTTGATCACAATAATGTCTTTGTCTCCTATGCCTATTATCTTGGACATGGCAAGACTTGGGCTGCCAACAACTCCGAGGCTCAGATGTACATCGACGGTTCTACAATTTCATACAATGGCAACTTGTGGAAGAATGAGACAACATCTTACTATTGGCCGAAGGATGGTGGTTCTTTGACATTCTTCGCGTATTCGTACAACAAGAAAGATATGACGGTAGGTGATAATTCCGGTTTTGCTTGTGTATGGGCACCAGGCAAAGACGGACAGTATCAGGGTGGAATCAATGGCCATTTTGATGTGGCCACGAACAAGAATGTTGATTTTCTTGTTGCTGACATCGCTGCTGATAAGACAGAAAATATGAATAACTATGCTCACACCGGAGTTCCGACTCTTTTCCGTCACAAGCTTTCTATGGTCAATGTCACCGCTAATCTTGCTGAGGATTATGCTAACAAGAAGTTCATCTTGAACTCTGTGAAATTCACTAAGCTTTGTCATTATGCAACCTATAGCCAGATTCCAGAGAAGATGACCCCGGGTGGAAACATGTTTTTGTCTGATCAGGTTTATGCGGAGAATGTTGGCTTCGAGGTTAAGAGTGGAAGGTTGATTGCAGTCCCGGCTGAGATCAAAAAAGGAGCTGGAGTTGAGGATGGTCAGTACATCTACATTCCTCAGGAATTTAATGATGACAGCTATATTGTAATTACATATACTGTGGAAACCGTTGTTGGTAACAATGTCGTTAAGGAAGAGTGCACAAAGACAGTTAAGGTAAAGGATGTCTTCCCTAAGTGGGAGATGGGACACAGGTACACTTTTAACCTTACCTTCTCTCTGAACGAGATTCACTGGGATCCGGCTGTTGAGAACTGGATCGATGACAAGGCTGGTAACATTACCATCGACAGATAATAAGAATCGCGGGCATTCCCGCGCCATAAGCCTGCCGGGAGGTGATACTCCCGACAGGTTCTAATTGATAATAACATAGATGAAAGGAACAGGCCTCGCATTTTTTCTTACGGCCTGGATGGCCGGCGTCCTTGCGGTTTCCTGCGCAAAGAACGACCTGATGTCCGGGCTGGATGATCATAATGCCGAGGAGATCTGTTTCAGCATGGCTCCGGTAATGCTGTGTGGCTGACCCCCATATCCCGAGGGAGGGTCAGCCACAGTGATAGCGGATTGAATACCGCTGGTGGCGTTATATCGTGTCCGTGGTTTGTAAATGATTGGCATTCTTTGTGGATAATGCCCTTAAGTGATGTTGAGAAAATAAGTTGCATCAATCGATAAAATTGAATACATAGAATCACCCTGAACATCAATATATTGCAAATTTAAAGTGATGCAGGTTATTTTTTGAAGGTTACTTGAAAATGTTCTTTGAGGTGAAAAAAACTTCAGACAAACAATTCAAAACAGCTTCTTAGTATTACCTCCGTGAGCATCAGCTTTTACACTCCTGGCGATACTGTTTAAACAAACACGATGCAGACGGGTTTGTCAAGGGCGATGGTGCGCCCGGTGTCAGAAAGAAGACCCGTCCTGAAGCGCTTCTCAAGCCGCTTGAGGCCCCTCTCGAGATCCTCGGCGAGCCCCATATCCCGAAGGAGCAGCTTGCGTCTTCGGGTGAGTTTCACCCGGTCCGCCTCGATGCCCTTTCTCAATCCCGTGTTGAAGTCCTTTTTCATGCCGCAAAAGTAAGGAAAGGTTTGATATATGCAAATATAATATATTGAGCGACAGCGTGTTAAATGTGGTTTACGGGCTTTCTGGCAGGGTCGGCGCCCCTTCGCGTGGAGGACCGAATGAAAGATTTTTGAGTGCCTCTACATAACCCGCAGAAGGCTGCAGACGACAGATTTTTGGCGGTCGGGAACACGACCTTGCGGCATGAAGATGATTTTTGAAAAAAGTCTCAGCGGGGAGGTGAAAGCCTCGCGTCATCCTCGGTTTATGGTCAGGACAGGGGCACCTGAGTAGTTGCATTATTTGTATATTTAGCAGAAAAATTTTGTATATTTAGCAGAGTATCTATTATTAGTTGATTATTAATGTTATACGCTCTAAACGGTAGAAAAGTGACCGTATGGATTCTGATTAGATACGAAAAGGTGAAGATTTAACGTATTTAACTTTCAATCACATCAGGAATCACGAAATAAGGGGTGGGAGGAGCGTTTTAAACCGACCCCATAATGTGGTGAATAGAAGTTATATGACGAATTTATGAAGGGGTACGGTTGAAACGACTACCTTAAAGAATATGATTGCCAATCATCCCTTTTTATTCTATAAGAACCAATAGAAATGTAGCCTATCATACTGTTTTATCACATTTTTATACTTCTTAAACGCAGTTTTTCCATTGGTTATGCTGTATTTCGAAATAAAAAAGTTATCTTTACGGTGTAAAATGTGATACTAATATCAAAAATAGTACTCTAATATGATATTTGAACGTAAGAAATATTTGGATGAACTTATCGCAGGACGTGGGAATGGACTTGTGAAGATTATAACAGGTGTTAGACGATGTGGAAAGTCTTTCCTGCTGTTTGACATCTGGCATAACTGGCTGTTGGAACATGGGGTGACTGATAGTCACATCATTGAGATACAACTTGATGATTTCCGAAACAGGCGGTTGAGGAAGCCTGATACCTTGCTCGACTATATAGACTCAAAGGTAGTGGAGGATGGCAATCCTTATTATATAGTCTTAGACGAGGTGCAACTGGTAGAAGAATTTGTGGAGGTTATTCTCAGCTTGACACATATGAGGAATGTAGATGTGTATGTGTCGGGCTCAAACTCTCGTTTCCTGTCAAGTGATGTCGTAACAGAGTTCCGAGGCAGAGGTGACGAGATACGCATTTGGCCTCTCACTTTTGATGAATATTTCAAGGGCGTAGGTGGCGACATACGCAAGGCATGGATGGACTACTATACTTTTGGAGGACTACCGCAAGTGGCTCTGTTGGAAACGGAAGAAAAGAAGACTGACTATTTGCGTGGACTGTATGAAACCACCTATCTGCGTGACGTAATTGAGCGCAACCATCTGCGTAATCCTGAAGGAATGAAGGAATTGGTGCGTGTGCTTGCCTCGGGCATTGGTTCGTCAACCAATCCAACGAGAATAGCCAATACCTTTCAATCTGCACAAGGGGTAACCATAAAAAGAGACACTATAAAACAATATATTGACTATCTGAAAGATTCTTTCTTGATAGAAGAAGCCTTACGCTATGATGTGAAAGGCAGAAAATATATCGGAACTGAGACGAAATACTATTTCGCAGACATCGGCATTCGTGCAGCCATTCTTAACTATCGTCAACAAGAGGAAACGCACATTATGGAAAACATTATCTATAATGAACTTCGTAGTCGTGGATATAATGTGGATGTAGGATTGGTTGAACTTGGCGGCAAGGATAAGAACGGCAAGTTTGTCAGAAGGCAGTTGGAAGTTGACTTTGTGGTGAACCGTCCTCCATACAGATTCTATATACAGTCGGCTTTTCACATGCCTACGCCAGAGAAGGAACAGCAAGAACGTCGCCCATTATTGTCAATCAATGACCACTTCCGTAAGATTGTCATTGTTGGTGATGATATTCACCGCAAGGAGGACGAACTCGGTGTGTTGACTGTCGGACTCTTGGATTTCCTGACGGACAAGAACTTGTTGGAGCAAGGATAATCATTTGGATATTGACAGACCTGACCAATTTAAAGTAGTCGATGGGCGAAGAATACATAGGACTGCTGATTGACTTTGCGCTGTGGGGTTTACTTCGGCATTATTGTTCTTAAGGAAAAGGAAAAACCTCGCAAATGCGCGTTTTTTGAGCGTCGAAGTCATAAAATAGTCCGTTTGAGAGTTGGGAGCAAAAAGGAAGACGCCCCATTTTGTGGGGCGTCTTGCAGTATGAGAGGTTGTAACCAGTGCGAATCAGATCGACAGACGGCGGAGCGTGTCGAGCAAATCGCGGTTTATTGGTTTGTCCTTCTTGATAGCCTTTGAGAACGGCACGTAAACAATTTCATCGTTTGCCACGCCAATCATCACGTTGCGCTGGTCCTCAAGGAGAGCGTCGATGGCAGCCGCGCCCATGCGCGATGCGAGGATGCGGTCGTGGGCAGTAGGCGATCCGCCTCGCTGCAGGTGTCCGAGAATCGACACGCGCACCTCATATTGCGGATATTCGTTTTTCACGCGTTCGGCAAGAGCCATTGCGCCGCCCGTCACAGGGCTTTCTGCAACAAGCACGATTGAAGAGTTCTTGCTCTTGCGGAAACCGTTGTTGATGAGTTCCTCCAACTGGTCGACCTCGGTGGAGATTTCCGGGATTATGGCAGCTTCTGCGCCAGCGGCGATTGCACCGTTGAGGGCGAGGAATCCGGCGTCGCGTCCCATTACCTCGATGAAGAACAGACGCTCGTGTGAAGTCGCCGTGTCGCGGATTTTGTCCACACATTGCATGATGGTGTTGAGGGCAGTGTCATATCCGATTGTCGTGTCGGTTCCGTATAGGTCGTTGTCGATTGTTCCCGGCAGACCTACGATAGGAATGTTATATTCAGTGGCGAAGATGCGTGCGCCCGTCAGAGAGCCGTCGCCTCCGATCACCACAAGAGAGTCGATGCCCGCGTTGACCATATTGTCGTACGCGATTTTCCGACCTTCTTCTGTGCGGAACTCCATGCAGCGTGCAGTCTTCAGGATTGTGCCGCCGACTTGGATGATGTTTGAAACGTTTTGCGTCTTGAATTCAACAATTTCGTTGGTTACCAGTCCGCGGTAGCCACGATAGATACCCTTCACGGCAATACCGTTGAAGATTGCCGAGCGGGTCACGGCGCGAATCGCCGCATTCATTCCAGGGGCATCGCCTCCTGATGTCAATATACCGATACATTTAGGCATAACTATAACATTTAAGTATAGGCTTATATATGTTTGTCAGCACAAAGGTAGTCTTATTTATCGCATCGGCAAAACAATGATGTGATAAAAAATTGTAACAAGGTTTGCCTGCGCCGCCTGTAATGCTGTATAATGCCTATAAGTCAGGATGCTTTTAGAATGGCCGGCGGCCTCCCGGAGGGGGTCCCATCGGCAGGGGCTGGTTGCCTCTGCGTTTCATGTCGGCGGGCATTTCTGGCGGGCGGTGTCCGCCGGGGGCGAAACCGTCGTAGTTGATGTCTTTTTCCGACGTGCCTTTGCCGAGCCGTGTGAAGCGGTAGGAAAACGACAGCATCACGTAGCGCGTCACGGTGTTGAACTGCTGGTCCTCAATGTAGTTTGCCGTCACGCTGCGCGACACGTTTTTCTTCTGTTGCAGCAGGTCGTATGCCTTCAGTGCAATTGTCGCCGACTTGTCTTTGAGAAATTCGTATGACAGCGATGCGTTCCAAAGCCATTGGTTGTTGTCGTAGCCGGCAGAGTATCCGCTGGTGGCGCTGTAGGTGATGTCGGAGCCTATCGACAGTCCGAAAGGAGTGTAGTAATTTGCGTTTAACGAACCGCCGTATGAGTGGATGTCGCGGTTGTCGGTCTGAATTGAGTTGCGTGTCTGCTGATAGTTGTAGTACGGGCGCAGCTCAATGTCGACGATGTTGTTGCGGAAGGCGATGCTCGGAGTTTCGCTCAGCATCAGCGTTCCGCTGTAGTTTCGCTCTCCGTTGTTGAATCCCACGGCGCGCGAATAGCGTGCGAATGCGTTGTTGGTCCATCTCCAGCCTCGGTTTCCGATTGGCGACGTGTACATCATCATTCCGTCTGCGCTCCACACCCCGTTCACGTTGTCGTATGTGGTGGTCTGCTTGCCGGTCTCCTTGTCGTAGATGGTTTTTGAGACGATGCTGTTTTGCGCCACGTTGATTCCTCCAAACGCCATAATGCTGCTCTGATGCTCTTGGTTGAAATTGTTGTAGCGCACGGAGATGCGGTGGTTGAACGCTGGCAGCAGGTTGGGATTACCCACCACGATGCGCGACGGATTGCTCTCGTCGGGGACTGGTTGCAACTGCGTCATTGTTGGCGACGTCGAGCGTCCGCGATAGTCGATGGCGAGTGAGTTTGTCTTCGAGATGGAGTAGCGGAACCGCATGAACGGCGCATAGTTCCACACCCATCGTTCCGGGATGTTTTTCTCGCTGTTCAGCAGGTTTTCGCTCTTCATCATTGTCGGGTTGACCGACACGCCCACGTTGAGGCGGTATTTCTTGCGGTTCTGCTTGAATCCGACGCGTATCTGCTGTGAGAACTGGTCGTTGCGGAATCTGTTGCTCTGGTCTTCGTCGAGCACACCGCTCTCGGCAGCCAGAGTGTTTGCAACCACGTGATTTGTCACGATGCCGTAGTCGTCCTCGAGTATGCGCAGGGCGCGTTGTGGGTCATATTCACGGTCGGCGTTGTACACCAGTTTGTCGGCATTGTTGAAGTAGTAGTTCATGCGGTAGGCAAACGTCAGAAACCGGGCCTTATTGATGTCGCCGATAGGTTCCGTCCACGTCAGACGCGCGCCCACACGGCTGCTCCACTGATGGTTGTCGGTGTATTGGTCACGTGTCTCGTCCTGGTCGGGTTGAAGAAAATATTTGTTGATTGAATATGTGGTCTCGTCCTCGTTTGTGTTGCTGTATTTGTAAGTCAGCTGCGTGGAGAACGAGCGTCCCGGGCGGTTGCGGAATTTATGGTTGTAGACCACCTTGCCGCCGATGTCGTAGCTCGTGCCGCTGCTCGTCAGCAGGTTGTCGGAGCTGTTGACCGCGGTGCGGTTGGCGTCGCCTGCAAACAGGCGGCTCCACGACGCCTTGTCGCTGTCGTTGACACTCAGCATGAACGATGGGCGGAGATCAAGAGTGTTGAGCGAGTCAACATGCCATTGCATTCGGAAATTGCCCGTCAGGTTGTGGCTGCGGTCGATTGCGTTGCTGAAAGCGTTCTCATAGCTTGTCGAGTCGGCAAACAGATACTGCTTGTTGCTCGTCTGCCGCGTTTTCTGGCGGCTGTGGGAATACATCACATCGCCGCCGGCGCGGAATATCTCGTCATTGCCCACATTGAAGTTGAAACCTACGTTTTGCGCGTCGTTCACACCGTCGACACCGCCGAAGCGTTTGAAACGTCCGTCGCCGGGCATCGAGAACGACATCTCGTTGATGTTGTTGGCGTCAGCCACGATTGAAAACTGGTTGTCGTTGACAAACCGGTTCACCATCAGGTTGCCGGAGTAGCGGTTGTCGGTGCCGTAGCCCACTGTCGCATTGCCGAACCATCCCTGCTTCATGCCTTTTTTCACCGTAAGGTTGATCACGGTCTCGTCCTCGCCGTCGTCAACGCCGGTTATCCTTGCCAAGTCGCTCTTGCGGTCGATAACCTGCAGCTTGTCGACCATGTCCACCGGAATGTTGCGCGACGCCACCTTTGCATCGTCGGAGAAGAACTCCTTGCCGTCGACAAGGATTTTGGTGACTTCCTTTCCTTGCGCCGTGATTTTGCCGTCGCTGCCCACCTCCACTCCCGGCAGACGTTTCAGCAAGTCCTCCACTACGGCGTTTGGCTGTGTTTTGTAGGAGTCGGCGTTGTATTCCACCGTGTCCTCCATCACCTTCACCTCGGCGCGTACAGCCGTCACTTCGGCGTCGCGCAGCACGATGGAGTTTTCCTTGACGGCGATTTTGCCAAGGTCGACGGCGGCGTTGTCAACGCTGAACGCCACCGTCTTTGTCTCGTAGCCCACATACGATATCTTTGCCACATATTTGCCGCGAGCCACGCCCGTGAAGCGGAAATGACCGTTTATGTCGCTTACCACGCCCTTCACTTGGCTGCTGTCGCGTGCCGACAGCAACTGCACCGTGGCGCTTATCAACGGGGTCTGGTCGTTGTTGTCGACGAGCAGACCCTTGACGTCGGCAGCCGATGCGAAGACTGTCGAAAAAAGCGAGATTATGACAGTAAGTAAATAGGTCGAATTTTTCATTTTTCCTTCTATTTTTGTATACAAAAGTAGTTAAATGCGACCGAAAAGCAATCGCATAATAGACAGAATGCAGAAATCTGCGTATCTTTGCACCACTTTAAATTTTATTTAGAAATTAATAATGAAAGAATTCCTTAAAATATTGCGCCGCTTTGTGCCGCCATACAAGAAATATTTGTTTCTCAACATTTTCTTCAATATCCTGGCGGCGTTTCTGACGCTTTTCTCCTTTGCATTGATAATCCCGATTCTCGAGATGCTCTTTATGGGCGACAAAGGGGTGGTCTATCACTATATGGACTGGACAAGCGGCTCGTTCAAGGATGTGGCAATCAATAATTTCTACTATTCTGCATATTATTGCAAAATTCATCTCGGCCCGTCGGTCACTCTGATGCTTCTCGCTGTGGCACTCGTGGTGATGACCGCATTCAAGACCGGCGCCACATATCTCAGCCTCTATTTCCTGATTCCGATTCGTTCGGGAATCGTGCGCGACATCCGCAATTTTGTCTACGACAAGATTCTGGGCCTTCCCATCGGCTTCTTCTCGAGCGAGCGCAAGGGCGACGTGATGGCGCGTATGTCGGGCGACGTGGCTGAGGTGGAAAACTCCATCATGGCGTCGCTCGATATGATGTTCAAGAATCCGATTATGATTGTCGTGTGCCTTGGCATGATGATTGTGATTAGTTGGCAGCTGACGATTTTTGTGTTTGTGCTGCTGCCAGTGGCTGGACTCGTGATGGGACGCATAGGCAAGAGGCTGAAGCGCACGTCGCTCGTGGGACAGCAGCAGTGGGGCACGCTGATGTCGACCATCGAGGAGACGCTCGGCGGCTTGCGCATTGTCAAGGCATTCAATGCGGAACATAAGATGAGCGCGCGTTTCCACGGTGAGAACCAGCTGTTCTACAACACGTCGAACCGCATCAACCGACGCCAGTCGCTCGCACACCCGATGAGCGAGTTTCTCGGCACGATGACCATCGCCATCGTGCTGTGGTTTGGTGGCACACTCATCCTTTCAGGCAACAATATCATCGATGCGCCCACATTCATATATTACATGGTGATTTTCTACAGCATCATCAATCCGGCGAAAGACCTGTCGAAGGCGGTCTACTCCGTGCAGAAAGGTTTGGCGTCGATGGAGCGTATCGACAAAATCCTCAGCGCCGACAATCCTATAAAAGACCCTGCCGAGCCAAAGACCCTGCCGTCGGAGAATTTCGACATCCGCTATGACGGAGTGCGCTTCCGCTATGGTCAGGATTGGGTGATCGACGGTGTCACGTTGGAAATCCCTTATGGCAAGACGGTGGCGCTGGTGGGACAGTCGGGCAGCGGAAAGTCGACACTCGCCGACCTGTTGCCGCGCTTCTACGACGTGCAGGAGGGCTCAATCTCTATCGGAGGCACCGACATCCGCCAGTTCCGCGTCAAGGATCTGCGCGCATTGATGGGCAACGTCAATCAGGAGGCGATACTGTTTAACGACAGTTTCTACAACAACATAACCTTCGGCGTCGACGGCGCCACGCGCGAACAGGTGGAAGAGGCGGCGCGCATTGCCAACGCCCACGACTTCATTATGGAGACCGAGCAGGGCTACGACACCAATATCGGCGACCGCGGAGGCAGGCTGTCGGGCGGACAGCGCCAGCGCATAAGCATCGCACGCGCGATACTCAAGAATCCGCCGTTGCTGATTCTCGACGAGGCCACATCGGCTCTCGACACCGAGAGCGAGCGTCTGGTGCAGGAGGCTCTTGACCGGCTGATGAAAAACCGCACCACTCTCGTCATTGCCCATCGGTTGTCGACAATCCGCAATGCCGACCAGATATGCGTGATGCATGAGGGCAAAATTGTGGAACGCGGCACGCACGACGAGCTTATCGCCATGAACCGCTATTACAAGAAACTTGTCGACATGCAGAAATTCTAATCAGCCATGAGACGCCGCATCGCCATTCTTGCTTCCGGAACAGGCTCCAACGCCGAGAATCTTGCCGCATATTTTCAAAATTCAGATGTGGCGGAAGTGGCGTTGCTGATTGCCGACCGCAAGGCGCCGGTGATCGACAGGCTGAAGCCCTATGGAGTGCCTGCGGTGATCGTTCCGCGTGCTGAATGGCGCGAAAATCCGCAAAAGGCAGTCGCTGTGATGCGTGACGCAGCAGTCGACATGGTGGTGCTTGCCGGATTTCTCACAGTGGTGCCGAAGGAAGTGCTGGAAGCCTTTCCCGAACGGATTGTCAACGTGCATCCATCGCTGTTGCCTAAGTTTGGAGGCAAAGGTATGTGGGGAATGAATGTGCATCGCGCCGTTATCGCCGCCGGCGAGGCGGAGAGCGGCATCACCATCCACTATGTGTCGGAAGGCGTCGACACGGGAGCGGCGATTGCCCAGTTCCGTTGTCCGGTTACCCCGTCCGACACCCCCGACACTCTTGCCGCAAAAATCCACGCGCTCGAGCAGGCGCATCTCCCTGAAATTATACAAAAACTGGTGGAATCTATTGTATAAAGTAATATTTATGCAGAATATTCGTTTTATTTCGAATAAAATCTAATTTTTTATGCGAAAAGTTTTGCTTATTCAAAAAATAGGCATATATTTGCAGTGTCAATAAATAAATATGCAGATATGAACGAAGATTCGAAAAAATTCCTTTTGCAAGAAAAGGAGATTCCAGAAGCATGGTACAATGTCGTGGCGGAGATGCCCAACAAGCCCCGTCCAATGCTCAATCCGGCAACAAAACAACCGCTTACAGCGGAAGATCTGTTCCCTCTTTTCTCAGAAGAGGCATCGCGCCAGGAGATGAACACCGCCGACACTTGGATTGAAATCCCGGAGGAGGTGCGCGACATGTACAAAATCTGGCGTCCTACACCGTTGGTGCGCGCCCGCGGCTTGGAGAAGGCTCTCGACACTCCGGCACATATCTATTTCAAGAACGAAAGCGTCAGCCCGGTAGGCTCGCACAAGCTTAACTCGGCAGTGCCGCAGGCATACTACTGCAAGCAACAAGGCGTAACAAACATAACGACTGAAACAGGCGCCGGACAGTGGGGCGCGGCACTTTCGCTTGCCGCCAAGCATTTCGGACTGGAGCTTGCCGTCTATATGGTTAAGGTGTCCTATCATCAGAAACCTTACCGCCGCTCCATAATGGAGACCTACGGCGCGGAGGTGATAGCGTCGCCGAGTATGTCGACGAAGGCAGGACGTAAAATCATAACCGACAATCCTAATTATCAAGGTTCGCTCGGCACGGCGATTTCAGAGGCGGTGGAACTTGCGATGTCGACGCCAAACTGCAAATACGTGCTCGGATCGGTGCTCAACCACGTGGCGCTGCACCAGACGGTAATCGGACTTGAGGCGGAGAAGCAGATGGCTATGGCTGGCGAATATCCCGACATCGTGATTGGATGCTTCGGCGGAGGCAGCAACTTCAGCGGAATCTCATTCCCGTTTATGCGCCACAACTTCAGCGGAGAGCGCAACACGCGCTTCATCGCCGCCGAACCGGAGTCGTGCCCGAAGCTGACACGCGGCGTGTTCCAGTATGATTTCGGCGACGAGGCTGGCTACACACCGCTCATCCCGATGCTCACGCTCGGACATAATTTTGCACCTGCAAACATCCATGCCGGCGGCTTGCGCTACCACGGAGCAGGATCGGTGGTGAGCCAGCTGAAGGAGGACAACCTGATGGAAGCGGTCGACATCCCGCAACTCGAAACCTTTGCCGCAGCCACAATGTTTGCCCGTTCGGAGGGTATTATCCCGGCGCCGGAGTCGTCGCACGCCATCGCCGCTGCCATCCGCGAGGCGAAGAAGGCAAAAGAGGCTGGCGAAAGCAAGGTGATACTCTTCAACCTGTCGGGTCACGGACTTATCGATATGTCGGCATACGACCAGTATATCGCCGGCGACCTCGCCAACTATCAGCTGAGCGACGAGATGGTTAGACAGAACACTAAGGATTTGGAAAAGATTATCTGAGAGTAGAATAGTGGTGAATAATTGAATCGGGGACGCAGCGATGTGTTCCCGATTTTTGTTGTGAAATTATGTTTTAAAACATTTTTCTCTTTTTGGGTAAAAAATGTTTGCTTAATGCGAAAAAAAAACTTTAAAAATATTTGCTTGTCTCGCTTTTTTTTGCTCAATTTGCATTGACTAAAACCATTTGAGCCGCAAAAGCCGTGGTTTAAATGGCTTGGCGGCACGAGATTGTTATGAGAAAAACCCTCACCGTAAAAAGTGGGAACAAACCAAATAAATTAATTATGCTTATGAAAAATCTAAGTGCAATGTTCGTGGCACTTTCACTCGCAGGAGCTACCCCGTTCATACCAATGGGTGGGGGAACGGCGTATGCTCAGACTCAGGCTGGTGAAGTAACAGGAATTGTTTATGATTCCAATGGAGAGCCTCTTATAGGGGCGGTTGTATCGGTCAAAGGCACAAATCGTGGCGCGGCTACTGACGCCGACGGTAAATTCCGTCTGCAAGCCAAGCCAGGTCAGGTGCTTGTAGTGTCTTATGTGGGTGCCAAGACTCAGGAAGTGGCTGTTGGCGCTGCCCGTAGTTACACTGTGACATTGAAAAGCACAACCCAAAATCTGGACGAGGTGGTAGTAACCGCTCTCGGTATCAAGAAAGACAAAAAGTCGCTTGGTTATGCTGTCGACGATCTTAACGCCGACGAATTGATGAAAAACAAGTCAGCCAACGCCATCAACTCGCTTTCTGGTAAGATTGCCGGTGTCAACATTACGCAGACTTCAGGTTCTGCAGGTGCCGGTTCGCAAATCATTCTCCGTGGTGGTACATCATTGGAGCGCGACAACCAGCCTCTGTTTGTTGTTGACGGTGTGATTTATGACAACTCGACTTCCGTAGTCGGCAACTCTGCCTTCGACGGTACTATATCGACATCAACAACCAACTCAAACCGTGTGATGGATATCAACCCTGAGGATATCGAGAACATGTCAGTCCTCAAAGGTCCTGCCGCAGCCGCTCTTTATGGTTCGCGCGCATCTGCCGGTGTTGTGATCATCACTACTAAGAAAGGTAAAGAAGGACGCGTTGAGGTCAACCTCTCCGCTAAATATATCACTTCTTGGGTTAAGGATCTTCCTAAGACCCAGAACCGCTATCGCCGTGGTTTCCTTCAGGACAACTATGACGCAGATAAAAATTATGTCGGCACAACGTTCGACGATTTCTCATACAACTCTTGGGGTAGCAGAGTCGACGCCAACACTCCGATTTACGACAATATCGGCGACTTCTTCCAGAATAGCGGTGCTTGGGATACCAACTTGAGCATTTCAGGTGGTAGCAAGAACAGCAACTTCTTCTTGTCAGGCTCGTTCTACGACCAGGATGGTATCATCCCGACAACTGGCTACACCAAGACTACATTCCGCTTCAACGGCGAGCAGAAATTCAAGATGTTCACATTCGGTGCCAACGTGGCTTACTCACAGGCACGCACCGACAAGACCATCACTTCTGCCGCGCTTTATGGATCAAGCGGATCAGGCACAATGTCAAGTCTTTATATGTGGTCGCCTACAGATGACATGACACATTATAAGAACGAAGACGGCACTCGTTACCGTATGTTTGGCGACCGTCTTGCCGTAGCTGACGAGCGCGACAACCCATATTGGATTTTGAACAACAACAAGATGAAAGACAACACCGAGCGTTTCACCGGCAACTTCTCAGTGAAAGCCGACATTACCGACTGGTGGTGGATTTCTTACCGCATGGGTATCGACTCTTATACAACCGAAAACAGCAACCGTATCGGTGCCGGCGGTGTATACAAGGCGGCTTGGCAGAAAGGTATGTTGAGCGAGAACTCTCTCCGCTATCAATACTTGTCGACCAACTTGATGACCAACTTCAACAAGCAGTTCGGCGACTTCAACCTCAACTTGATGCTCGGCACATCGACCGACGACACCAAGACAACAAGCAACTACCGAATGGCTTACAACTTCCAGGTTCCTGGTTTCTATGCATTCGACAACGCTCTTCCTACAGACCGCAATTTCCAAAGCTCAAGAACGCAAAAACGTCTTGTAGGCGTATTCGGCGAGTTCCGCGCAGACTGGAAAAACACGGTGTTTGCAACAGTTACAGGACGTAACGACTGGTCGTCTACTCTTCCTATCGACAACCGTTCTTACTTCTATCCATCTGTCAGCGGTGCTTTCGCATTCACTCAGCTGCTTCAGGATCTTGACGTGATGAACAACGACATTCTTACATTCGGTAAGATTCGCGCATCTTGGGCTCGCGTAGGTAAGGACACCAATCCTTATGTTACCAGCACATACTTGTGGCCGGTAGGTACATATATCGGTGGCGTGTCAGGTGTGGGACACCATTGGCAGCGTGGTAACGCCAACTTGAAACCTGAGATCACAGAGTCAACAGAGTTGGGTCTTGAACTCCGTTTCTTCAAGAACCGCTTGAAATTTGACTACGCTTACTACACCAACAACTCTTACAACCAGATTCTTACTCCTCGTTTGTCAAACGGTTCGGGCTACATCCTGTACTCAGTCAACGCCGGCGACGTTTACAACAAGGGTATGGAGTTGAGCATCAGTGGCACACCAATCCAAACTAAGGACTGGACATGGGAAACCGGTATCAACCTCTCTGGTAACCGCGGTACTGTAGGCAACCTTCTCGACGGCTGCGAAATCCTTTACGTGACAGACGTACAGGTTGGTAACGCAAAGGCTGCTTCGTTCAACGATGGTAAATTCATGGCAATCTCCGGTTCTCGCTGGACTCGCACAGCAGACGGCAAGGTAGTGCTTGACGCTAACGGTATGCCGACATACGATGGTAGCACTACATACGAAATTGGTAACCGTGAGCCTAAGTTCCAGGGCGGTTGGAACAACACATTGACTTGGAAGAACTTTACGTTCAACATGCTTTGGGAGTTCCGCGTAGGTGGACACGTTTACAACGGCACTCAGTATGCTATGACCGTAGCCGGAACAAGCAAATTGACAGAAAACCGCGACTATTTGAGAGTTGACGGTGTTGTGCAAACAGGTGGTACAAAAGACAACCCAATCTACGAAGACCGTACATTTGAATTCGAGGCAGGCAAGACTTATCAATACAATGGCAAGGAAGCCAGCGGCGAGACTATCATCAACGGTTACTGGCAGACATACTACGCAAATGAAAGCGCCAACTTCATGAAGGAAGTCAACTCTCTCCGTCTGCGCACAGTCTCACTCTCTTACGAGATGCCGAAGTCATTGCTTGCAAAATCTAAATTCATCCAGCGTGCAGTGTTCACAGCAACTGCCAACAACGTTCTTCTTTTCACCAACTATGACGGTGACCCAGAAGTGGCAGCGGCAGGTTCAGGTGTCGTAGGTTCTTCTTCGGTAGGTATCGACTACTGCGGTGTTCCTGCAACAGCAAGCTTCGCATTTGGTGTAAACTTGACATTCTAATTTCTTAAAACTTGACAACTATGAAATTATATAAATCAATGATTCTTGGTGCGGCACTGGCGTTGTCGGCGACATCCTGCAACGACTGGCTCGACATCAATACAAACCCCACTTCTCTTTCTGTTGAGACAGTGAGCTATCAGAACTTGTTGCCATGGTGCCAATTTTATATTAGCCATGACTATACGAACACAGGTTGCAACGTGTCTTACTATGCCGGCAACATCGTTTCAGGAAGTAGTGCCAGAGACCAGGGCGCCGCTTTGTGGAACCTCGGCTCAGGCACACGTAGCGGCAACACCTACCAGTGGTTCTTCGTGGGTGTAGGTCCTAACTTGAAAACGATGTATGAGAAGGCAATGGCTGATGGAGCATACCACTATGCTGGAGCTTCTCGTCTGATCAAGGCATACGGATTTATGCTTATGACTGATATTTTTGGTGAGATGCCGTATACTGAGACTTTCTCAAATATTGACTCTCCAAAATTTGATACCGGCAGAACAATCTTTATGGGATGTTTAGCTGATATCGATGAGGCTATTGAGCTGTTCCAGAAAGACCAACCGGATTCTGCACAGCCATTAGCTGCCGGCGACAGCTGGAACAATGGTGATGCCCAGAAATGGCTGAAGTTCGCTTATCTTTTGAAGGCTCGTTGGTTGAACCACTTGAGCAAGAAAGCTGAAGGCTCTTGGAAAGAAGGCAAGTATGACACTCAAGCCATCCTTGACTGCCTCGCAAAGGCTCAGCAGAGCAATGCCGACAACACAGTTATCCGCCACACGGATACCGACGGCAGCACTCACGACGTGCTTGGTTGGAACGAGACTGTCGACTATTCTACAGTATTCTCCTGTGTGGGTATGAACCCGAACTACTATGTTTCGAAAACATACTTTGAGAACTTGACCAACTTCGACGGCAAGGGTATTGAAGACCCACGTGCAGACCACTTCATCGCATGGGCACGCAGTGAAAAGACAACTACAACTCCTGCCGAGTATAACGGTCAGAAAGTGAAATGGTCGGATGACGGCAAATGGCGTCGTTCTGTAGGTGTTGACCTCACATCAAACATCTTCAGCAACTCTGGTCCGTTTGCAACGGAATGGGACGATAAAGCCGACCGTTGGTTCTGCAATACTAAAAACGCTGAACGTTTGGGCGATACAATCTACGTTCAGAGCATGTGCAGCAGCAAGGGTTACGATAAGAACGTTGACCTTCTTTGGAGGGGTAAGGCAGGTAAGAATCAGTCTGCAATGAGCGGTATCTTCCAGGTTCGTCCGTCAAGCCCGACATATCTCGGAACTTATTGGGAAGCCAACTTCATCAAGGCCGAGGTGTTGATGCGCAAGGGCGACAAGGCTGGTGCATTCGCTGCTTATCAGACGGCTGTAAAGGCTCATATCGAGGCTGTAAACGACCAGTTGACTAAATGGTGCCAGGAAGATCCGACGTTGATGGATTGTCCGTCGTTCACTCCGATGAAGCAGGCCGACATCGACGCTTACTGTGCTGACGGTGGCGCTCTCGGAACAGCCGGCGACATCACAATGGGTAAGATTATGACTCAAAAACTCATGACAGAGTTGTTTATGGTTGAAACTTGGAACGACTTCCGTCGCTTCGACTTCGATCCTAACATCTTTATGAACTGGAACAAGTCGTACGAGTACATGAACAATCCAAAATATCTGACTTACTGTCCGATGGGCAAGGGTCCACGCCGTTGGAAGCCAGCGTCTATTGAAATCAACTACAACTCGGCCAATGTAATGGCTATCGGTGCTGAGATTCCTGGTGCTTCTGAACTTCCGGGTAAGGCTTGGTACAACTCAGATCAAGTTAACACACTTAATGTTTGGTGGGATTCAGACCAACCATAGTGTTTACGGTTAAACATAGACTTTGAATTGGGGGCGCTGCCGGCAACGGCGGTGCCCCTTTTTGGTACGCTCGGCGGCAAAACCCGGTTGAAATATTGAAAACGGTATCTGAATATATATTTGCATTTAATAAAATTGTCATTAATGACAGTTTTATTAAATGGTATGATTATAAGCCGTCGCTCCGCGACGATAGCCTGCCAGTGTTTCCATTGTTTCATGGCGCAAAGCTCGGAAATATTCCGTCGTTTTAACAATACCATTCTTACGTTACCTCTTTTTTCGATTTTCGTGAAATAGTGATAAATATGCGAACAGAGACGGAGTATATGATATATATCATTTGTAGATATGTCCCTATGCTATATATTTGTGCCAAAATTGTCGATTGGAAGCGGGAAAATGGCGAAAAAGGAGAAAAAAACGAATTTTTTGGAAAAAAGTTGCCGGAAAATTTGTGGATTCAAAAAATAGTCGTACCTTTGCAACGCTTTCGGAAACAAACGGGTGTTTAGCTCAGCTGGTTCAGAGCATCTGCCTTACAAGCAGAGGGTCGGCGGTTCGAATCCGTCAACACCCACACAGAGGAATCGACAGAAAAGTCGGTTCCTTTTTTTGTTTATCTACTAAACTATTTTATACTCGCGATGAGACCCAACTCAATCAAGACAATCCTAATGGCGGCGTCAGTGGCTCTGGCGTCGACAGCCGTGGCTCAGACCACCACGCTGACCCTTGACGATGCTGTGCGTATAGCCCTATCCGACAACCCGACGGTGAAGGTTGCCGACAGTGAAATCACCAAGCAGGAGTATGCCAAGAAAGGCACGCTCGCCAACCTTATGCCAACCCTCGACTTCTCAGCTGGCTACAACCGCACGTTGAAGAAGCAAGTGATGTATATGGGCGACATGAAAGGATTCGGTGGCGGCTCTTCGGAAGGCACGGAGGGAGCGGAAGGCACGGAAGCCGCGTCGGCGATGCGCGACGGCATCAAGGTGGGAATGGACAATACGTGGTCGGCAGGCTTCGCGCTCTCGTTGCCCCTTGTCAACGCCCAACTGTGGAAACAGCTGAGCATCTCTGCCGACGATGTTGAGCTTGCGGTGGAAAAGTCGCGACAGTCGCGCATCTCCATGGTGTCGCAGGTGAAGCAGGCATACTATGCCGTGATGCTCGCCGAGGCAAGCCGCGACGCACTCAAGGAAAACTATGACAACGCAAAGAAGAAATATGACGACATCAACCAGAAATACCAGCAGGGGCTGTCGTCGGAATACGACCTTATCCGCGCCGACGTCGCGGTGAAAAATGTGGAGCCAAGTCTGTTTGACGCCGAAAATTCCATTGTGCTTGCCAAATGGCGCCTGAAAGCGCTTATCGGAGTGGATCTCGACATGAGCATCGATTGCACGGGGTCGCTCAACGACTATACCGACCGCCTTTATGACGGCTATATGAAGGTAGACACCACGATGCTTGCCCAAAACTCATCGTTGCGGCAAATCGACCTGCAGCAGCGGCAGCTGCTCAAGTCGCGCGACGTGGCGAAGTCCGCTTATTATCCGACGCTCAACCTGTCGTTCGCATACCAATGGAACGCGATGGCAAACGATTTCCGCTTCAAGGACTATCGTTGGAATCCGTATTCAACGCTCGGACTGTCGCTCAACATCCCGATTTTTTCCGGCGGACGCCGCTACAACTCGTTGAAGCAGACAAAAGTGCAGATTGACCAACTTGCCCTCACGCGCCTCGACACCGAGCGCAACCTGATGGTGGGCGTGCGCCAGAGCGTCGACAAGATGCGCACAGGCATACGCCAGTATGAGTCGGCATGCAAAAGTGTCGACCAGGCGCGCAAGGGCTACGACATCGCCGTGAAGCGCTACGACACCGGCGCCGGCACGCTGCTCGAGGTCAACGACTCGCAGCTGGCGCTCACACAGTCGCAACTCAACCGCAGCCAGGCGGTCTACTCATATCTTGTGGCGCAGGCGCAGCTTGACGAGACTCTCGGCACGGAATACACTTACGAAAAATAAAACAGAACCCCAATGAATATCAAGACACTCAACAAGATTGCCATGACAATGGCTGTCGCCATCGTCGCTACGGCATGCTCCGGCGGCGACAAAGCCAAAGAGGAAAAGAAAGCCGCCGACGGCACAATGAATGTGGAGGTGGCAAAAACAGACTACCGCGAGGTGGACCAGGTCAATTCGTTCACAGGCACAGTGGAAGCCAACGTGACAAACAACATCGCCCCGCAGTCGCCTATGCGCATACGCAAGGTGTATGTGGAGGTGGGACAGCACGTGTCGGCAGGACAGAAACTTGCCGATATGGATCCCGCCAACCTCGACCAAGTGCGCCTGCAGATGGAAAACAACCATCTTGAGTTCAAGCGTGTGGACGAGCTGTTTAAAATCGGCGGATGCTCAAAGTCGGAATGGGACGCCAAAAAGATGGCATACGACATCTCGCGCCGCAACTATGATAACCTTGCCGAGAACACGCGTCTCATCAGCCCTATCAGCGGCGTCGTGTCGCAGCGCAACTACGACAGCGGCGACATGTACAGCGGAGCCAGCCCGATTTTTGTGGTGGAGAAAATCCGCCCTGTCAAGATGAAGGTCAACGTCTCGGAGTCGCTCTTCACCAAGATAAAGAAAGGCATGAACGTAGACTTCACCCTCGATGTCTACGGCGACGAGGTGTTTACCGGCAAGGTCAATATCGTTTATCCGACCATTGATCCGTCGACCCGCACATTCACCGTTGAGCTTCTGATTGCCAATGCCGACGAGCGTGTGCGCCCTGGAATGTATGCCCGTGTCACTATCAATCACGGACGCGCCAAGCACGTTGTGGTGCCCGACCGCGCCGTGCAGAAACTTGTAGGCTCTGGCGACCGCTATGTGTATGTTGTCAAGGGCGACAAGGCAGAGTACCGCAAAGTGGAGCTCGGACAGCGTCTCGACACCGAATATGAAATCCTCAGCGGAGTGAATCCCGGCGAAACGGTTGTCGTGGCTGGGCAGTCGCGCCTGAAAAACGGCGCCAAAGTGAAGATTGTGAAGAAATAACAAAAGGATTGCCCTATGAGTATATATCAGACAGCCGTCAAGCGGCCAATCACAACAATCCTGATTTTCCTCGGCATAGCCATCTTCGGACTGTTCTCGTTGACGCGGTTGAGCATCGACCTCTATCCCGACATCGAGACCAACTCCATCATGGTGATGACCACCTATTCAGGTGCGAGCGCGGAGGACATAGAAACCAATGTCACGCGTCCGCTGGAAAATATGCTTAACGGCGTGAGCGACTTGAAGCACATCACGTCGCAGTCGAAGGAAAACATCTCCATCATCACGCTGACGTTTGAATACGGCATCGACATCGATGTGGCAACCAACGACGTGCGCGACAAGCTCGACCGCGTCACCACGCTCCCCGATGGAGCGCAGAAGCCTATTCTGTTCAAGTTCGGCACCGACGACATCCCTATCCTCATCCTTTCCGTGTCGGCAAAGGAGAGCATGACGGGATTGTATAAGATTCTCGACGACCAGGTGGCAACGCCGCTGGCACGCGTGTCGGGCGTTGGCTCGGTCTCGATTTCCGGTATCCCCGACCGTGAGATACAGGTGCTTTGCGACCCTTACAAACTCGATGCCTATGGCATTTCGATAGAGCAGATAAGCCAAGTGCTTGCCGCCGAGAATCTCAATGTGCCGGCGGGCACAATCGATATCGGCTCGAATGTCTACTCAATGCGTGTGCAGAAAGAGTTTGCCGACGTCAACGAGATGCTCGACCTCGTGGTGGGCACCTACAGCGGAACGCCGGTCTATCTGCGCGACGTGGCGCATATCGACGACGCGCCGCAGGAGCGCGCCCAGGAGGCGTATACCAACGGCGAACTTGGCGGCATGATTATCGTTCAGAAGCAGTCGGGAGCCAACTCTGTCGAGATTTCCAAGGCTGTTAAAGCCCGTCTGACACAGATAGCGAAAAACCTTCCGAGCGATGTGCATATCGGCTTGATTGTCGACACGTCCGACTATATCATCAACACGATAGAATCGCTGAAGCACACCATCCTCATCACGATGCTCATTGTCAGCTTTGTGGTGCTGCTGTTCCTCGGACGCTGGCGCGCCACGTTTGTGATTGTGCTCACAATCCCAATTTCGCTGCTTTCGGCGCTCATCTATCTGCTTGCCACCGGCAACACTATGAACATCATCTCGATGAGTGCGCTCTCGATAGCCATCGGTATGGTGGTCGACAACGCCATCGTGGTGCTTGAGAACATCACCACCCACATCGAGCGCGGCAGCCGTCCGCGCCAGGCGGCGATGTTTGCCACCAACGAGGTTGCAATCTCCGTAATCGCCTCCACGCTCACCACCATTGCCGTGTTCCTGCCGCTGACCATGATCAGCGGTATGGCAGGAATCATGTTCAAGCAGTTGGGATGGATGGTGACAATCATCCTGTCGGTATCGACCATCGGCGCCATCACGCTGACACCGACCCTCTGCTCGTTGATGCTGCGTCTTGACAAGAAATACAACCTGTTCCAGAAAATGGTGTCAAACCCGTTTGACGCATTCCTGAAAAAGGTGACCGACGGCTATGCCGCGCTTCTCCGCACAGCCTTGCGCCATCGCTGGGCGACGCTTGCCATCATCGTAGGCTTGTTTGTCGCGTCGATAGTGGTGCTGATGCCGCATATAAAGACGGAGTTCTTCCCGCAGCAGGACAACTCGCGAATCGGCATCACCGTGAAGCTGCCCGCCGGCACGCGTCAGGAGACGACGCGCGCTCTTGGTTTCCGCATCTATGAGCAGCTGAAAAGCAACTGTCCGGAGGTGACTACGGTAAGTTTCTCAGAGGGACAGGCCGGCGAGGACAACATCTTCGGCAGTATGCAGGACAACGGCAACAACATCCTGCAATACAACATCAGCACCGTGCGCTCGACGGAGCGCGAGCGGTCGCTCAGCGAGATTTGCGATGCTATCCGCCACGACCTGAACCAGTATCCTGAAATCCGCACGTTCAACGTTGCCGCCGGCGGCGGTGGCGGCGGAATCGGCGGCGAGGCGGCGGTGGAGATTGAAATCTATGGCTACGACTTCACTACGTCTGACCGCATTGCCTCCGACGTGTCGGCAAAGATGCTCAGCGAGGACTGCTGCTCGCAGGTGAGCATCAGCCGCGACGAGTATACTCCCGAATACCGCGTCGACTTCGACCGCCAGAAGCTCGCCCTCAACGGACTTAACATGCAGACAGCCGCTTCCTATCTCCGCAACCGCGTGACAGGCAGCGCGCTGACAAACTATCGCGAGGACGGCGACGAATATAAAATCCGTGTGCGCTACGACAAGAAGTTCCGCCAGTCGGTTGAGGACATCGAGAACATAACCATCTACAACAGTCAAGGCAAGGGCATCAAAATACGCGACCTTGGCAAGGTGGTCGAGTCGCAGACACCGCCAACCATCGAGCGTCGCGACCGCGAGCGCGTAATCACGGTGAAATGCATCGTGGCCAAAGGCTACGCTCTTTCTGATGTGGTCAAGGCAGCCAACAAGGCGATGGGCGAGATAGACATGCCTGCCGACTTCACATGGCAGTTCGGCGGAACGTTTGAAGACCAACAGGACACATTCACCGATATGATAATGCTCATGGCATTGATCATCGTGCTCGTGTTCATCATCATGGCATCGCAGTTTGAGTCGTTGACCTATCCGTTTGTCATCATGTTCTCAATCCCGTTTGCGTTGACCGGCGTGCTGATGGGACTCTTTGTCACAGGCACACCGCTCAGCATCATGGCGATGCTCGGCTTGCTGATGCTTATCGGTATTGTGGTCAACAACGGTATTGTGCTTATCGACTATATCATGCTCTGCCGTGAGCGCGGCCTCGGTCTCGTCAACGCCATCGTGATTTCCGGACGCTCGCGTCTGCGCCCGATTCTTATGACCACCCTCACCACCGTCATCGGTATGATTCCTATGGCAGTGGGCAAGGGCGAAGGTTCCGAGATGTGGCGCGCCCTCGGTATGTCGGTGGCATGGGGATTGTCGTTCTCCACGCTCATCACCCTCATCATTATCCCGACGCTCTATAGCGTGTTTGCCCGCATCGGCATCAAGCGTGCACGCAAAAAAGAGTTGAAAACGTTAAAGAAATAAGACAATGAAAGCAGTATTTATAGCATACAACCAAGCGCACGAAGACGACGTGCTGACAGCGATGCGCGAACTCGACATCAAAGGATTCACCGGATGGCCGTCGCTCGTCGGGGCTGGACAGCGCGGCGGAGAGCCCCACTTCGGCAGCCATGCGTGGCCAACGCTCAACGGGGCGTTGCTCACCGTGATTGACGACAGCAAGGTGGACACGTTGCTCGTCCGTTTGCGCGACATCGACGCGGCAAGCCCGCAGCTTGGACTGCGTGCCTTCACCTGGGCGGTGGAGCAGGCAATCTAAACGATTCAGAAAACAGCGCGCTGAAAAGTGAGCCAAAAAGAACGGCATTCCGGACGTTGAACGTCCGGAATGCCGTTCCGCTTTTACGTCACCGGAAAATGGCTATTGGTCACGGCATTGTTTTATATTTGTGCTGGCTAAGAGGGGATTGCCAAAAACAACGCAGAAATGTTGCATAACATATCTTATTTGTTTCACGTGTTCAAAAGATTACTTAATTTAGCAAAAAATAAGGAACTTTATGAGGCTGCAGAAAATATCCATTTTTTACCTTGTTGCCTTTTTCGCTTTGCTGTCTTCAATAGGCAATATTTGGTCTGGCGAGAACTCTCTCGCAAAGTCTACGCATTGGCCGTCTGACGGTGACAGGGTGGAAAAAAAACACTATGAATATCTCGGTGTCGTCAATGATTCTTTGTTGACGTGGGATTTTAGTAATGCTGTTGAGACGGGAACATCACATTCAATGCAATGATTAACTATGCTAATTCTTGGTGGAACATTGTTCCACCAAGAACAATACATGTAACCTTGAAAAATCTCTTAAAGCGAACTTATAATATCAGAAAGGAAAAAATATGGAAAAATATAAAATATTATTTTTGTTAATGATCCTTCTATGTATATCTTGTGGAAATAATAAAATTTCCATTAAAGTTGGAAGTGCATTAATTTCATCCCCTGATAATCAAATCTTAAGAAGTTTAACATTAGAGAATGATTCTTTGTTATTTGCATATCAGATTTTGTTAAAAGATGGATGTTTAGGTCTTTCGTCAATAAATCTAAATAGAGTTAATGACGCTTATGTTATTACTTATGGGAACAGTGTTATTGAAAATAAGAAGTTTCATCTACAACCCGATGCGATATATATTATATCTAATTATTCTATACCAGACGCAAAAAGCCATGCCATTGAGTTTAAAACCAATCCAAGGGGAAACGTAAAATCAGTTAAAGAGGTAAAATAAATGAGCAATTCTTTTTATATAGCATTTAGCATTGTGGCACAAATTTGTGCCACAATGTTATTCTTTTCATGTGCGTCTCTTAGATACAAAGTTTATAATGAAAATAAACTTACCAAAGAGTTATCGGCATATATAATGGTATATATAGACAATCCCTCTATTATTGAATTTAGTAATGTTCATATCGGAAACTCTGTTTTGGTTAAAATTGTATCACAGAATAAAGGTTATTTTATACCCCCCCCAAAAAAAAAAAAAATTTTAATACAAACATTAACATCATATTAATATGAAAAAACTATTTATATTCTTATTTATGTCTATGAGTATGAGCTTATATGCCATAGACAGCTGGGCGGATATCAATGCAGAAATCCGATTGAATGAACGAAAACTTTCAGAAGGAAACGAAACTATCTTATCAGAATTGTATTTGATGAGGGAAAAATCGAATGTGCCCGACCACATCAAAATACACTCAAACGATACTGTTTATATAGTAGAGTATGTAAATTTATTTGAGCGCACTCTTGATTTTTGGAAGAATAAAGATTACAAACAGGAATATTGGTCGGCCCTTTATAAATATAAACAAGAGAAAGGGGAAAAAGACATAATAGTAGAACGGAACTATATTGAATGGCAACATCTGTGTCCTTGTGACCAAAGACGCTTTGACCTATGTGCAAGAATGGATGTTGATGGGTTGCATTTGGAATCTGAAAAGCAAAAGAATTCAATGATATCAGAAAACCCAACAGCATTTACGTTTTTGACGCAAATAATTTTCGAGCCAAATGGCAAGAGCAAAATTACCACAATCAAATTTGATGGCTATGAAGGTATGTTTTAGCGCCGCCATCGCCGGTGTGCAACCATTGAAATACGGTGCGAAAGAGCTCGACCGCGAGAACGGTCTCGACCTCTACGACAGCCACGCCCGCTTCTGCGACTCTATGATCGGCAGGACAACATCCCAAGACCCCCTTGCTGAAAAATACTATGAAATGAGTCCATATTTATGGTGCGCAGCCAACCCAATAAAATTCATTGATAAAAATGGGAAACAACCTGTAAAATACATTGACGAAAATGGGATAAAACGTATTGATTGGTCTATAGTTGTTAGATTACAATATTGTATCACAAAACAAAGGATATTATGTTTAACAAAAAAACAAAGTAAGTGAGACCATGATATGCAGATATATATATATCACCCTCACCTTGATAGTCGGATTGAACGTTATTGCTTTTCCTTGCCTTTCGTTATTCCCCTTCCAATGGGCACTAATATTAGGAGCATTATTTATTAATACCTTTACAAACAAAATGCCACTAAAATGCATCACCGTGATAATCATACTACTATCGTCAGTGGCGGTGTTCTTTATGGATATAGTAGGAAGTCTGTTTTTCAATCAAAATGTTTGGTTATTATCTTCTTTATCTTTTTTTTCGATTCTGAATATGTTGGTTAGCGTGAAAATCTTGATTGATATGTTGACTATTTTGTCACTAAAATAACTAAAATCCCTCAATATAAACGAAACGATTTTCAAGCCTTATGAAAAATCATGTCACAGATATGGCCCCTATCAAAGAAACCACTCCATATATGCCCAGAACCACATTTAGAGCTATTATTGATAACAATTCTAAAGGAATAAACATAAGAAAAAATGGAAAATAAAATGGAAAATAAAATGGAAAATAAAATGGAAAATAAAATTTTAAGACTTACTACATCTTCATTGTTTGCTCTTCAAGGAGCATTTGCGATATTTTGGTCTCTGTATATGTATTTAGAAGTCAATATGAGGCTAACAGAAGCGTTTGTGATAGGCTGCATTTTATCGCTGTTTGCCTTGTTGTTCAATTTTAGAAAACCAATAATAAAAAAAACCGCCTATGCTGTATTGGTGCTTTATACTATTTTTTTTGATGTTTGTGGGATTATGTTGATAGGGGTTGCCAGTCCTGTAATTTGGATTGCATGGGTTATATTCTTTTTAATCGTTTCAAATTCGGCACTAATATTGCGTCATTACTTATCGATACAAATGACAATACTTTTGGTTTTGTCCATGATAATACTTGCCATCAGTTCAATGCTTTGAAATCAACAGGCAAAATTTATGACATTTTTAAAAGGATATGAGATATTTGTGAACAGCCACGTCTATCAGTTAGATTGATTTGTGAGGCGGTTTGTGATTCGGAAAAGAGAAAATAGAGAGGAATTGTTTGTGTTTCTTCCGAATAAGCACTATCTTTAGGTAAAATTTAAGTCTGCTATGAAACTGCGATTGCTTTTTATTGTCATTCTGCTGTGTATTGCCGGCGGAGCGTCGGCCGACGATGCCGACCGCCTTATTGCCGACTTCGACAGAAAGGCGGATGTGGCTTCTGCCAATAAGTTTTTTGAGTTTCTCGACCGTCGGGAGTTCACCGACAGCAAAATAGTGTTTTCAAATGCAGTGCACGCCGACTCTCTGCGTCAGCAAACGTGGTACTGGGCGGCGGAGTGGTACTATGACTGCCAGAACTATTCACTTGCCAGGGACTATGCCAAGCGGGCATTGCCGCTTATGCGCTGGCCAAACCTTGATAAGTCGTGTTGTTTGAATCTTCTCGGCATTATCCATGTGCGTCTTGGCGATTTCAAGACGGCGGTGGAGTATGCCAAGCGGTGTGTCGACATCGATATCCGCCTCAATGATCCCGACCGCGTTTCGTCGAGTCTTAACACTCTGGCGGGAGCGTATATGGCGGCAAACCAGCCTCAGGATGCCGAACGCTACATCCTGCGCGGGCTTGAATATGCCGAGCGTGCCGGCAATCCATCGCGTAAGGCAGTGCTGCTTGGGATGGCTTCCGAAATTTATTATAAACTTGGCGATTACAGCAAGTCGGTCGATTATGCCGACCGTGCCTACCGCCTTGATTCTATCGGAGGGCGCGAGGCGAAGATGGCAGTGCGACTGTCGCAGAAGGGCACCGCGCTTGTCGGTCTGAAGAAATATGCCGAGGCCGAACAGGTGCTTCTTAAAGCCATAGCCGGGCTGCGGGCCTCGGGCAACGTCCATTCGCTTGCCATCAACCTTAACCAGTTGGGATTTCTGATGCTCAGACAGGACCGTGAGCGCGAGGCAGTGGGCTATTTCAGCCAGGCAGCCTCGTTGTTTGGCAAAATGGGCGACCTCTATAATCTTGTGAATTCACATAAGGGCCTGTATGAGAGCTACTGGTCGATAAACCCCGACAGTGCGCGGATAGAGCTGGAGCATTTCAATGCGCTGCGCGACTCACTGTATTCCACCGCCACCGCCGACGCTTTGGCGCGCTACAAGGCAGAGTTTGACACCGACCGTCTGCGCGAGGAGGTGGAGCGGACTTACGATGCCCGTCGCCGCGACATCGTGGTTGGCGTCTGCGTGCTGGCTGTAGTGGTGCTGGCTGCCGTCGCAATCCATCGGAGAAGGATGCGCCGTTATCGCGCCGAGATGCTCGCGCTGATTCGCGATGTGGAAAGCCTCTACGGCACGCCCGAACCGGAAAAAGCGCCGACTGAAGCGGCAGAAAATTCGTTTGAGCGCATGGTTGTCGACGTGGTGCGGCAAGGACTGGCAAGTGGAGATGACATCAGTGTCTCCGCCATTGCCTCGCGGCTGAATCTCGGAGAGCAGACCTTCCGCCGGCGTTTTGTGGCAGAGACAGGGAAGCAGCCCAAAACGTTTGTGACGGCGATACAGATGGAAATGGCGGCGCGCCTGCTTGCGTCAGACACGACGGTGCCTGTTGCCGAGGTGGCTCGCGCATGCGGCTTTGACGATGCCAGCGCGTTCTCCCACGCATTCAAGAAGGCATATTCCTGCTCGCCCACACAGTTTCGCCAGAAACGTGCCTGAACACGCTTTTTTCACCAATGAAAAGTATTTACAAAAGAATGTAAGATATTTACAAGTCTCTGAAACACATACGGTTGTAAATTTGTGGCCAGACAACAAACAATATGATCGTATGGAGAAAGACACTAATGCACACCAGCCATCGGCAACTTCTGGAAGGGAGTCGTTGCCGGAACACGTTTTGCGGACACGCAGGGAATTTGTCGACCTTGTTGCCAAGATTGTCGCGGATGCCATCCCGTCGCATCGCTACGATGTGGTGGGCATAGCGGAAAGACTTGGGCTGTCTGAGCAAACCTTCCGCCGGCGGTTGTATGTCAGCACCGGATATACGCCGAAACAGTTTATCACGAGCATACAGATGCGCGAGGCAGAGCGGCTGCTGTCGGAATATCCCGACGCAAAGGTAAAGGATGTGGCATTCAAGTGCGGCTTCGACGAGACAAGCCCGTTCTCGAAGGCATTCAAGAAATGGAGCGGGTACGGCCCGTTGGCATTCCGCAAGCAAAAACGGATAGAGGAAAGCGAGGACTGGGTGCGCCTGCTTGAAAAATACAAATGACGCAGGCAAATTTGTAAGAATTTTACAACAATTAACCTGCTGATTGTGTGTAGATTTGCATTTTGAAGGGATATAGACTTGAATGAATCCTGGATAGAACCTAAAACATAACCTAAAACATAACCAACAAAAAACTATATGAAAAAGAATTACAACCACAAACAGGCGCGATGGCTGTTGGTCGTCGCGGCCCTACTGGCATTGTTTGTCGCCAGACCGGTGAAAGCCGAAGACAATGTCTACAATGGCGACGGCTATTCATTGAAGTATATCGCTATTAAGAATCCACCGGAAGGCGAGGAGAAGCGTGCGATTGTCATAGGACTGACAGACGGCACACTGGATTATACAGGACATGTCAACATCCCATCGAAGATTGAAAATCTGCCGGTGCGCCACATCGGAGTGTATGACCGGATGTCGAACAGGGTTGGCTTCCCTAAGGTTTCGAGCATCGACATTCCATCATCGGTGCGGACAATAGGCAGGAGTAGCTTCTATGGCAACTCCAATCTGACCAATGTCAAGATTGCCCGCGGAGGATTGACAGAGATTCTCTCGGAGGCATTTCGAGGGTGTGTCGCGTTGAAAAACATAGAATTGCCCGGAACGTTGAAAAGCATCGGATCGAGTGCGTTTGAGTCTTGTGAAGGATTGGAGAGCATCGTGTTTCCAGAGTCCGTCACCGATCTTCAAGGATGTCTTTCCAACTGCACGTCGTTGACAGAGGTGGCTTTGCCAAAGTCGCTGACCACTCTCGGCGCCGGAATGTTCATAGGATGCACATCGTTGAGGAGAGTCGTTGTGTGGGAAGGCGGCGACGGCATGTCGGTGCCGGCTGCATATCTTAAAATCCCAGCCAGCACGTTCCTCGGGTGCAAGAATCTCGAAGAGGTGGTGTGGAATGCCCCAATCACTGAAATCGAAAAGAATGCGTTCAACAGCTGCGAGAAATTGAAAAATTATCCCGATATGTCGAATGTGAAAATAATTAGGGAGGAAGCGTTTTCTTATAGCGGCATAGAGACGTTTACAACGCCGGCGTCGATGGAGCTTATGGACCGCCCGTTTGCTCATAGCCATTGTCTGGAGTCGGTCACGATTACCCATAAAATGGACGTCTATGGATACCTTGCATTTGCCGACTGCCCAAAACTCACGTCGTTTGTTTTCCACGACGACATTGAAAACCTCAATGATGCTTGGTATATGTTCAGCGGTTGCACGTCGCTTGAGGAAATCCGTCTGCCAAAGAAATTGAAGAAAATAGACCGTTACATGTTTGATGGCTGCACAAACCTGAAGAGGCTTTACATAGGCGATGCTATTACTGAGATAGAGACAGGGTCTGTCTATGGCACGGCTCTTGAAGAGCTTCATATAGAAGCGGCAACACCGCCAAAACAGAAGGTGTCGGAAGGACTTATCAACAATCCTCCTTTTGACAAATTTGCCTATGAAAACGCTACTGTCTACTGCCCCGATGCGAAGGCCTATTATTCCAACTACATGTGGCAGCGATTCAAAAAATACAAACTCCCGGAAGCGTTTAAGTACACCGAGGTTGAGGGCGGCTATTCCGCAACCTACAATCTCTTTGATTATGTCAAAGACCCAACAACAGGCGTTGATTATGGCGAGCTGTTTAGAAACGCATATCCCGACGGTAAGCTTGTCGTGCCTGACACCTACAAAGGAAAGCCCGTTGTAGAGATTGCCGACAATGCATTCTATTATAGGCTCAACAATATAAGATACACATTGCAGAAAAATATCAGCGAGGTGGTTTTGCCGGAAACGATAAGAAAAGTAGGCAAAGAAGCGTTCTACTATCTTACAGATATAAAGAAGGTCAATATGCCGTCGTCGCTCACCGAAATCGGGGAAGATGCATTCTGGAGCACCGGAATTTCGGAAGTGATTCTTCCCGACGGGCTGAAGACGGTGGGCAGAAACGCGTTCCAGTATTGCAACGACCTTACAAAACTGGTGATTCCGCAGTCGGTGGAAAGCATCAGCGGGAACGCTTTCTACTGCAGCTCTTATTCAGGAAATAAGATTTTGGAAATAATCTGCCATAATCCTACTCCTATACCGCTCTCCGAGCAGTTTGCAAACACGACATACAGCAAGCTGAGGATTCCTTTCGGCAGCAAGGACGCATACTACGAAGCAGACTATTGGCGCGATTTCTTCACGAAAGGCACTGTAGTTGTGGGCATCGGCGAGCAAACGCTTGCCGCCCTGGAAATCACCCCGGCGGAAGAGATGCAGGAGGGCGAATTCACGGTGACCATCAACAACAGCAACGAGGGAGCCGTGGTGAGATACTACATCATGAAGGATTGGAAAATGTTTAAGGAGATTTCGGAATATACCGGTCCAATCACTATTTCGGAAACAGGCAACATCGACATCTATGCAATCGCCGAGAACGGCGACAAATGCTCGCCCGAGGCGCATCAGCATTATTATGTCGAGAAGAAAACCAACAGCCCTTGCAGTCTTGTGACATTCTGCGGAATGAACGTCAAAGACAAGGCGTTTGCTGCAAAGTTCGGCAAGAGTGTTGCGTACAGGGAGACAAAGGACGCCGGCGTGCTGACGTTGAGCTATGCCGACATCAACGCCGCCGACAATAAATACAACACAGGCATCAACGCTATGGACGGGACGCTGATTGTTGAACTGGTGGGCAACTCTACTATCGCAGCCGAAGCCTACGGCATCACGATGGGTACACAAGGTCCGGGCGTCGGCGGCAAGGGCGGCAACCTGATTGTCCGCGGCACGACCGGCTCGGAAGTGCTGACTTTCAACATCTCCGACAAAGGTATGGGCATCTATGCATATCTTGCCGATGTGACAATCGAAAACTGTACGGTTGTTGTCAACGGCGCGCGTGATGGCATAGTCATGAAGTCGGGCCACGACGATGGCTATCTGACCGTGCGCGGCAAGAATACCGTGCTTAACCTCAACGGCAGCAATGCCGCTATGGAAAATGTGTCGGACCTGATGCTTGAAGACGGCTTGGAGATTGTAGAGCCGGAAAATGGATATTTCAGTTATACGGGTTCTGGCGGCACGGTGTTTGACCCCGGCACCAAGACGGTTGCCACCCATGTGGTTATCCGTTATGTCGACAATGGACTCCAAAGCCCGATGTTCTCGCATCGCGCCACAACATTTGCCGAGCCGTTTGAGCTTTACATCTACAACCCCAACGTAGACGGAAAGAAGAACGAACGTGGCACGGTGATTTATAAAGTCGTTCCGGCTGGCATAAGCGACCCAAGCCTCATAAAGGAGCAGCCGTATTACGGCAAGGGCATCCTTATTGAAGAAACGTCGACGGTATACGCTTACGTTGTCGACGGCAAGGAACAGAGTGAAACGGCAGTGGTCGAGTATGTATACGCACCCAGTGTGCCGCAGATTGAGAAAGAGCAGACAACCGACTTCGGCAACGACCTCACCGACAGCGACGGCAATGCCTTGAGGGTGGAAAACGTTGTGGTCAACAACGTGTACTACAACCTCCCGGCCGACAGCGGTAACGGCTACGACACTGCAGGAAAATACGTTGTGGTCAACACACCGATGTCGGAAGACGCGTTTGTCGGCAATGACTCTCCGGCGACACCGTCGGAAGGCGACAATTTCGAATGGTTCAATGGAATGATTGTGGTTGTCGGCGGAACAGGAACCGTTGAGATTACCTGCGAGACGGTAGGCACTATGGCTCTTGCTGTGAGAAAGGGCAATGACGAGCCTGCGTATTATACGCAAAGCTCGGAAAACACCGTTGTGGTAAACTACGATAATAACACGCCGGAATATCTGTATATCTACGCTGTGGATACGGCTGCGGGAAAGAAAAAGACGCGTGAGGTGTCGGCAGCCGCAGACTGCCTCAAGATTTACGGAATGAAGGTGACTCCGACCACGGTTGTGACAGGTGTTGAAAGCATCTTTGAGGATTCTGAGACACCGGGAGAACGCGTGATCTACGACCTCAACGGCCGCCGTTGCACGGAGCCGCTCGAGCCGGGCGTGTATATCGTGAACCGAAAGAAGGTGATTATAAGATAGCCTGATAAGTACAACCGATAGAAGAGATGCGCGTCAAGCGCCGGTACATTCCGGAGTTTGACGCGCATTTATTTGTTTGTTCAACAATGTCAAACCAAGTCGCTGTAATGGCGTATACGGCGCAGGTTGTAGTCGAGGATGATGTTGCGGTGGCAGCAAGGGAAGTCGCCCATTATGCTGCGCTGCGGCCTCACGTTGTCGTATCGGCTTTTCTGGTGGCGGTAGTCGTTGTGCGCGCGCAGGATGGCACGGGCGTTTGCAAAATCCATCTTCGCCATGAAAACGAAGAAAGCCAGAGTGTCGTACAGCCGTCTGATCAAGAGCATCCGTCGGCCTTCGCGCGGCGGCAGATTCTTGTAGAGCAGAAACAGATTGTTGCGGAAGTTGAGGTAGGTTTTCTTCGGGTTTGACGCCGGCAGGCTGCCGCCGCCAAGATGGAACACCACGCTCTGCGGAATGACCCGTATCGCCAGTCCGCGCTGGTGCAGACGCCAGCACAGGTCGATTTCCTCCATGTGGGCGAAGAAATCCTTGTCGAGACCGCCAGCGGCGAGATATTCCTCAGTGCGCACCGTCAGCGCGGCACCTGTAGCCCAGAAAATGTCGGTGATGTCGTTGTATTGTCCGTTGTCGGTCTCCACGGTGTCGAATATTCGTCCGCGGCAGAAAGGATATCCATGCTTGTCGATGAATCCCCCCGACGCACCAGCATATTCAAATTTCGTGTGGTCGGCGTCGCTCAGAATCTTAGGCTGGCACGCAGCCACTTCCGGGTGTTCCTCCATATATTCGTATAGCGGACGTATCCATTCCGGTGTCGCGGCAACATCGCTGTTGAGCAGCACGCTGTAGCGGTAGCCCAGTTCGCGGATTGCACGGTTGTAGCCTTCGGCATATCCGTAGTTTTTGTCGAAGCAAAGAGTGCGCACATCAGGAAATTTCTGCTTCAGCACGCTTAGCGACTCGTCGGTGCTGCCGTTGTCGACCACCACTACGTCGGCAATGTCGTTGCTGTTGGCAGCCACCACCGACGGCAGGTAACGGCGCAGCAGCGCCGCACCGTTCCAATTGAGTATGATTATTCCTACGGGTTTCATTTTTTATTCAGTTTGCGGCGCCAGCGGTTGTGCGACCACAGCCATGCGTCCGGTTGGCGCAGTATTGTTTGTTCGAGCAGAAGGGCGTAGCGGTCGGTCACGAAATTCTCGTCGGTCTCCGCCACATTGTCGGCGATAGGCACAATCCTTGCGCGGTAGTGTCCGCGGCTGGTGCGCTCAACGTCGGCATACATAGCCGCCGCCTTCAGTTTGCGCAGCAGCATCTCCGTGCCAGAGATAAACGGAGTGTCCTGGTTGAGGAAACGTATGCTGTGGTGTCCGTCGTTATGGCTTGGCTTCTGGTCGGAGATGAATCCGGTGACAAATACTCCGCCGTTGTGGCGAGCTTGCAGCAAAGCGCGCAGCACACCGTTTTTCGGGATAGAAGTGGAGTGGAAACGCTTGCGCAGATTGAACCAAAACCGGTCGAACCACTTGTTGCGCAACGGGCGGTAGACCTGTGAATACTCAACATTGTCGGCGCGGTATACCCACAGCGTTATCGACGTGATCCATTCCCAGTTGCCGAAATGCGAGCAATACAAGCCTATCGACCGTCCGTCTTTGGCGATGCGTTCCACGTGTTCAACACCTTCAAACACCATGCGGCGTCGCATCTCGTCGTCGCTGATGTGGAGCAGCTTTATCGTTTCAACAAACACGTCGGTGAAGTTGCGGTAGAAGCGCTTCACGATGTCGCGACGTTCCGCCTCCGTCTTGTCGGGGAATGCCGCGGCAATATTGGCTTCGACCAGGCGCCGGCGGTAGCGCACCACAGACGCAGCTACCCAAGCCAGCGCGTCGGACAGCGCATAGAGCGCGCCGAACGGCAACAGAGCCACAGCGTGCAGCAGCAGCCAAAGAGGAGAGTATGCTATACGTTGCAGAGTCGTGCTCATACGATTTCAGCTTTTATAAGGTTGTCATGTCCGAGAGGCTCCACAAGGCGCACGTTTACGATAGTGTTGCTAAGCCGCGTGTCGGCAGGCACCGCCACACGCAGGTAGTTGTCGGTGAAACCTTTCATCAGTCCGTCGTCGTCGACAGCGTGCTCAAACAGCACCGGGCGCACCGTGCCGAGATATTTTTGCGTGAATGCCGCCAGTTTGCGGTCAGACAGCGCCATCATGCGCCGAGTGCGCAGATGCTTGGTGTGCTGGTCCACGACGTATGGGATTTTCAGCGCCATCGTGTCGGGACGTTCGGAGTAGGAGAACACGTGCAGTCGAGTGATGTCGAGGCTGTCGACAAACGAGCGCGAATCTTCAAAAATCTCAGGAGTTTCGCCGCGCATACCCGTAATAAGATCCACTCCGATGAAAGCGTCAGGGATAAGGCGTTTAATTGCAGCCACCTTGTCGGCAAACAGCTGACGGTCGTAGTGGCGGCGCATCAGTTTCAGCATCTCGTCGCTTCCCGACTGCAAAGGGATGTGGAAATGCGGCATGAAATGCTTTGAACCGGCGCAGAATTCAATGACATCGTCGGTCAGCAAGTCGGGCTCAATCGAAGATATGCGATAGCGCTCGATGCCCTCCACAGAGTCGAGGCAGCGCAGCAGGTCGATGAAACGTTCTCCCGTGTCATATCCGAAGTCGCCGATGTTTACTCCCGTGATTACAATCTCCTTGCCACCGTCGGCGGCAGCCCGACGAGCCTGTTCGGCAAGGTCGGCAATCCGTCCGCTGCGGCTGCGTCCGCGGGCACGGGGGATAGTGCAATAGCTGCAATAATAGTTGCAACCGTCCTGCACCTTCAAGAAAAATCTGGTGCGGTCGCCTCGCGAGCACGAAGGGATAAACTGCCTGATGTCTTTCAGCGCAGTCACTTTCACCGTCGGCTCATGGTCGGCATACCAGCGGTCGACAAAGTCGGCTATTTCTGCCTTTTGGTCGTTTCCCACCACGATGTCGACGCCTTCGATGTCGGCCACCTCCTCGCTGTTCAGTTGGGCATAGCATCCCGTCACCACCATCACGGCATCCTGGTATCGGCGCGACAGTTTTCGGATTTCCTGTCGGCATTTCTTGTTGGCCAATTCCGTCACCGAGCAAGTGTTGACCACGCAAATGTCGGGCGTCTCGCCTGCCTGCACAGGTTGTGCACCACGGTCGGCGAGAAGCTTGCCGATGGTAGAAGTCTCGGCAAAGTTAAGTTTGCATCCCAACGTGTGGAATGCCACCTTCTTATTGTCAAAAGTTGTATTGTCTATCATTTGAGTACAAAGATAGTGCAAGCCGAGAGAAGAGCAAAACAAACAAGGTTGAAATAATATTCATCAGGGATTCCCTTTTTTCCTTTGTAAATAACCCATCATTCGTTATCTTTGTAGAAACCGCTTGAAAACAGACTATTTACACGAAATTTGTAAACCTAAAACAATTAACGATATATGGGATCTTTTAGATACCTGACACTGCTTTTCTGCTTATGCACAATAACGTTTACACAGGCTCAACGCTATGAGGTGGACAGCCTTGTAAGCTCTGAAATAAAAGCTGTCGCAACAGACAAGCCAACGGAATTTGACGGCACCCGCACCGTGCTCTATCTGCGCAACGGCACGCTCGTGAATGTGGTGGGACGCAAGGTTGCCGGAACCTACGGACAGGAAGCCTCGCATCTCAAGCAGGCCGGTGACACGCTCGATGTGAGGCAGATAAAAGCCGTGGTTGAATACGACGGCAAGTTGCAAAATGTGTCAATTCTGCATCAAGGAGACCGGATTGTTGAATGATGGCTGCTACGGTATGGCATCAGCGGCGGCGCTCACGCGACGCATGCTGCGCCGTCGGCTGTCACTCGACGTTGTCGAGGGTTAACATCAGGCGTGACCGCTCACGCGGTCAGATTTTGCACTATCTTTTGATAAGATAGGCTGCGGTTCGGCAAAACATTGTCAAGCAAGCTTGAATGTTTTTCGCTCACCTTGCACTATCTTTGAATAAAATAGGCTTCGGTTCGGCAAAACATTGTCAAGCAAGCTTGAATGTTTTTCACTCACCTTGCACTATCTTTGCAGAAAAATTGTGTGATGAAGAAATTTAGAATTGGGCTGTTGCCCCGAATTATCATAGCGATTGTGCTTGGTATCGGCACAGGATTTGTGATGCCGGAAGTGGTGGTGCGTTTGTTTGTCACGTTCAACGGGCTGTTCAGCCAGTTTCTCGGATTTATTATACCTCTGATTATCGTGGGCCTTGTCACGCCAGCCATCGCCGACATCGGCAAGGGCGCGGGCAAGATGCTTGTGGCAACAACGCTGCTGGCGTATGTCGCCACGGTGCTGTCTGGATTCCTGTCGTTCGGGGTGGGCGATGTGGTGTTTCCGCATCTGATCACCAAAAACATCTCGATAGAACAGATAAGCGAGGCGCATGGCATAGAGCCGTTTTTCACGGTCGCCATCCCCGAGCCGTTGAACATTATGACTGCGCTTGTGATGGCCTTCACCGTGGGACTTGGACTCGCACATCTGAAATCCACAGCGCTGCGCGACGCATTTGTCGACTTGAAGGATATAATCGTTAAAACCATACAGGCTGTAATCTTGCCGCTGCTGCCGTTGTATATTTTCGGCATTTTTATGAATATGACGCATTCCGGCCAGGTGGTGCATGTGTTGTCGGCGTTTATGAAGGTGATAGTTGTGATTTTCATACTTCACATTTTCCTTCTCATCTTTCAATTCAGCGTCGCCGGACTTGTGGCGAAGAAGAATCCTTTCCGCCTGTTGCGCAATATGCTGCCGGCATACTTCACGGCGCTCGGCACATCGTCGTCGGCAGCGACCATCCCTGTGACGCTGCGCCAGACTGTTGCCAACGGCGTGGATGAGGGTGTGGCAGGATTTGTGGTGCCGTTGTGCGCCACGATACATTTGTCGGGCAGCACGCTGAAAATCGTTGCGTGCGCGCTGGCGTTGATGATAATGCAGGGCATTCCGTACGATTTTCAGATGTTTGCAGGTTTCATCTTTATGCTTGGCGTGACGATGGTGGCCGCTCCGGGAGTGCCCGGCGGAGCGATAATGGCGGCGCTGGGCATTCTGTCGTCGATGCTCGGTTTCGACCAAAACGCCCAGGCTCTGATGATAGCCCTGTATATCGCTATGGACAGCTTCGGCACGGCATGCAACGTGACCGGTGATGGCGCTCTCGCACTCATCATCGACCGTTGTTTCCGCAAGAAATAGACGCGAGGAAACCCCTTGGTGCCCTACAGCTCGTCGAGGTCGGCACCTTTGCGCTCCAGAATCGAGGCGGCAAGGCTGTCGCCGGCTTGCACGATTGACACCAAAGGATACAGCGTCTTTGCGGCGTCGTAGTTGCGCATATCCTCAAAACTTGTCATGTTGACACCCCATGCGCCCATGTGCCAACGCATGGCGAGCATCTCGGCATCGGTAAGTTCCAGTCCGCTGAGCAGAACGAGAATCACCGATTTCTCACCGTGTCCCATAGGAAAGTTCTTGTAGCTCACCTTGTAGCCTTCGCAGTCTTCCCACTGTCCGAGGCGGTTTTTGCGCTTCTTGATGCTACGGAAGTAAATGTCGCTTTTGCACACGTCGTGGAGCAGCGATGCTATGATTACGCTGTCGCGCGTCACCTCGGTTTCCAGCGAGGCGTCTATTTGCTTCATCCCTTCCCATATGGCAAGCGCCGCCTTGGCGGTGTTGAGCGAATGCTCCACAAGCCCGCCCTCAGTGTTCAAGTGGTGACCAGCCGACGCCGGTGCGGTGAAGAAGCCTTGCTCCTCCAGGTCTTCAATCACGCCTTCCACGCCTTCGCGGCCGGTGGAGCGCAGCAATTCCAGAAATTCTTCTTTAGCGGTTTTGGTATCTTCCATTTTATATGTCTGTTTTTATACAAAATTACAAAAAAATATGCATCTGGGCTGATGCTGTGCGGATAAAAAAGTTTCCCGCCGCAACGACCTGCGGCGGGAAACCTGTTGTTTTGTCGCGTATGGACACTATTTCTGGAACATATCTCTTATCGAGCCGATAGACGACAGGATGCCCGAAGCCTCGTAAGGAATGTAGACCGTCTTTCCGTCCTTACCGTTGACCATCTTCTCGAGCGTCTCGATATACTTCACGGCGAGCATATATGTCGCAGGGTCGGTCTTCGTTTCCTTGATGGCGTCGGCTACGCGGCGTATAGCCTCCGCCTCGCCTTCAGCCTGCAGCATCTTGGCGCGCGATTCGCCCTCAGCTTTAAGGATTTCCGACTGCTTTGCCGCCTCCGCCTGGTTGATGCGCGACTCGCGCTCACCTTCGGAACGGAGGATGAGCGACTTCTTCTCGCCCTCGGCTTTAAGAATTTCCGCACGTCTGTTGCGTTCAGCCTGCATCTGCTTCTCCATCGCCTCCCGCACGCTTCCCGGAGGAGTGATGTCCTGCAGCTCAACGCGGTTCACCTTCACGCCCCATTTGTTTGTAGCCTCGTCGAGGATTGCCTGAAGGCGTGAGTTTATGGTGTCGCGCGAAGTCAGGGTCTCGTCGAGCTCGAGTTCGCCGATTACGTTTCGGAGCGACGTCTGCGTCAGTTTTTCAATAGCGTTCGGCAGATTGTCGATTTCGTATACTGATTTTTTAGGGTCGACAACCTGAAAATATAGCAGCGCGTTGATTTCGGTTGTTACGTTGTCCTTCGTGATCACCTGTTGCGAAGGAAAGTCGTAGACCTGTTCGCGCAAGTCGATAGAAGAAGTGGCAGTCATGCGCACTATGGTGCGTCCGCCGAGTCCCGTCTCCACACGCCGGGTGTAGATTGTCTTAGGCTTGTCGATGAACGGCCAGATGATGTTGAGTCCTGGAGGCAACACGCTGTGGAAGCGTCCGAGGCGTTCGATTACGCGCGTTTCCGATTGAGGCACGACTTTTACGCCAGCCATAACGAGAATCACCACAATTAAAATGGCGAGTCCGAGAAAAATCAATGATTCCATATAAATAAAGATTAAGAAGTTATTTCTCTTCGCGCTCCACGGTGAGAATGATGCTGTCGTAGCCAGTCACACGCACCTTTGTCCCGACGTCGATTGGCGACGCGTCGGCGCTGACAGCCTGCCAGTTGTCGCCGTCGATGCGCACACGTCCGGGGGTATTGCCGCCGATTGCTTCGGTCACCGTCGTTGTCCTGCCTATCAAGGCATCCATGTTGCTGAGACAGTCGCGGTGCCTGCGCGCCTCCGCCTGGCGTTTTATCAACGGCTTGAAGGCGATGAACGACAGCACGGAGCCTATGGCTGCGGCAGTCAGCTGCGCCTCGATGCCGAAACCGATAAGCGACGTGGCGAGAGCCAGTGCGCATCCGCCCACAAGGCAGAATGCAGCGAAAGTGTTTGTAATGAGTTCGACAATCACAAGAATGGCTGCGGCAATTAGCCACAACAACCAATTTGATAGAAATGTAAATTCTTCCATGGCTATGGTTCTTACGTTAGTGGACTACAAATTTAATGATTGGCATTCAATATAGCAATAGAAAGCTGCCGTTTTTTTTGCGGAATGGAAAATGCAAAAGCCTGTGCTTCCGCCGCATTGCGTGATGGAGAAAAAAGCCTCAAATGTATAGGCTTTTTAGATGGAAAAGGTGCAGTTTCGTTAAGTTGCTAAAAATCAAGTATTTGCCACAATAAACTGCATAAAATGGAAAATTTTTGCCCCTTCAAACTGCACGAAATGGAAAATTTTCAGAAAAAAAGCGGACGCCGAGATGGTGTCCGCTTTGGGGCTGATGCTGTGGTTTGTTATTTCAACAAAGATGCAGGATCGAGGTTCTTGCCTTCGATATCCTTGAAGTAGCGGTATGTGCCCACCTTCAATTCCATTGTTGCAGACTCGTCGGCAACGATGATAGCCTTCTGGTGGAGCTGGAGAGCAGTGATTGTCCACATTTGTGAAACCGCACCTTCAACGCCCTGCTGCAATGCGCGGGCCTTGTTGTATCCGTTAACGATGAGGAGCACGCTCTTGGCAGAAGTGACAGTGCCGACGCCTACAGTCAAAGCAGTTGAAGGCACCTTGTTGATGTCGCCGTCGAAGAAGCGGGAGTTTGCAATCTTCGTGTCGAGAGTCAACGTTTTCTGGCGAGTGCGAGAAGAGAGGGATGATCCCGGTTCGTTGAATGCGATGTGTCCGTCAGGACCAACGCCGCCGAGGAACAGGTCGATGCCGCCGTAGCTGGCAATCTTCTCCTCGTAGCGACGGCATTCAGCGTCGAGGTCTTCGGCATTGCCGTTGAGGATGTTTACGTTCTCTTTCTTGATGTTGATGTGGCTGAAGAAGTTGTTCCACATGAAAGAATGGTAGCTTTCCGGGTGTTCTTCCGGCAGACCGCAGTACTCGTCCATGTTGAAAGTTACAACATGCTCAAACGACACTTTTCCAGCCTTGTTGAGCTCAATCAAGTGTTTGTACATTCCGAGTGGAGAGCTGCCTGTAGGGCATCCCAAAACAAAAGGTTTCTCGGCAGTAGGGTTGGCCTCGTTGATGCGTGAAGCAACATAGTTGGCAGCCCATTCAGATACCTTTGCATAATCAGGTTCGATAATTAGACGCATATCTTTAAAATTTATGTTAGAATTTTTGCACAAAAGTAGGCATTATTTTTGAGATTACGCAGAATGTTACTACTTTTGTGCGGTAAAATAACCGGCATAAACCAAAAAATAAGATATTAAACGTTAATCATTATAAAAAACGTTTGTTGTTTTTGATAGAACATATACCTTTGCATCAACCGAAAACAGGTCTTAAAAAATGAAAACTAATTTAAGTTCACAAATCAAACTGGATCTCGTTCCAAAGAGATACTATGCACCGGAAAACAAGATTGAATATGCATCTTTGTGCCGGGAAGAGAAAGTGTTTACCCATATATCAGAGACAACCGACGGCGGCGTTAAACTGCTCGCTGACGAAGTTGTTGCGACAATCAAGAAGAATGTCGAGAAAAAGGGCAAATGTGTTATTGCGTTAGGCACAGGCAACAGCGTGCTTCCGGTATATGCGGAGCTCATCAACCGTTACGAGAACAAGAAGGTTGATTTCGCGGACGTCGTGGTTCTCAACCTGTTTGAGTTCTATCCAACAGAAGCTGGCGCACCTTCAACGCTCGACCGCTTGAACAACTTGCTCCTCAGCAAGGTCAACATCAAGCCAGAGAATGTGCACTCATTCAACCAGGAAGTGGAAAAGGCCGACCTTTACGAAGGCTGCCGCGCTTATGAGGCAGAAATCGACGCATGCGGAGGTCTTGACCTCGTGCTTTGCGAAATCGGTGCTGCAGGCAACTTGGCATTCAACGCTCCAGGTTCGCAATTCTCATCAGCATGCCGCATGACCCTCATCGACAGCGTTACACGCCGCAGCGTGTCGAGCGCATACGACCTTGATGTGGCTCCTGCCACAGCAATCACACTCGGCATCGGCAACATCCTTGCAGCAAAGAAAGTGCTTGCAATGGCATGGGGCGAAAACCAGGCCAAGATTGTGAAAGCAGCCGTTGAAGACAAAGCTTCCGAGACAGTGCCAGCGTCATTCCTTCAGATGCACCGCAACGCCAAAGTTGTTGTCGACTTATCGGCAGCAGAGCGTCTCACCCGCATCTGCCACCCATGGCTTGTTACTTCGTGCGAGTGGAACAACAAGATGATCCGCCGCGCCATCGCATGGCTTTGCGAGAAGACAGGCAAACCAATTTTGAAACTTACAAGCAACGACTATAACGAGTATGGCTTGAACGAACTGGCAGCACAGTTTGGCTCGGCATACAACGTGAACATCAAGGTGTTTAACGACATTCAGCACACCATCACAGGATGGCCAGGCGGCAAGCCCGACGCTGACGACACCGATCGTCCGGAGCGCGCCAAACCATATCCAAAGCGTGTGATTGTGTTCAGCCCGCACCCAGACGACGACGTAATCTCTATGGGCGGCACGCTGAAGCGTCTCGTTGACCAGAAGCACGATGTGCATGTGGCTTACGAAACTTCGGGCAACATCGCAGTGGGAGATGAGGATATGTTCCGCTACATCCTCGTTATGGATCAAATCAAGAAAGAATTCGGTCTCGACACCGAACTTTATAATCAGAAATCAGAGGAAATCAAGAAGTTCCTCGCCGCAAAGCATCCTGGCGACGTTGACTCTCTCGATCTCCGTATGCTCAAGGGTCGCATCCGCCGTGCTGAGGCAAAAACAGCCTGCAACTGGATGGGTGTTAAGCCAGAGAACGTACACCACCTTGACCTGCCGTTCTACGAAACGGGTACAATCAAGAAGGGCGACCTCTCTGAGCGCGACGTGAAAATCGTGAAAGATTTGATTTCTTCAGTCAAGCCTCATCAGATTTTCGTGGCTGGCGACCTTGCCGACCCTCATGGCACTCACCGTGTCTGCACCGACGCTGTTCTCGCCGCTATTGACGAACTTCTTGACGATGGCGTAGAATGGATGAAAGAATGCCGCATCTGGATGTATCGCGGCGCATGGGCAGAATGGGAAATCGACCACATCGAGATGGCAGTTCCTATGAGCCCAGAGCAGCTCCGCTTCAAACGCAACACCATCCTCAAGCACCAGTCGCAGATGGAGAACGCTCCGTTCCTTGGCGACGACGACCGCTTGTTCTGGCAGCGTGCTGAAGACCGCAACCGTGCCACTGCTCAACTTTACAGCAGTCTTGGCCTTGCATCCTATGAGGCAATGGAGGCGTTTGTAGAATATCATCCTATCCGATAAAAAAATTTTTATCAGCATACAATATGAACTAAATCTTTGCGTTATTGTTATAAGAAAAAGCAACAACAACAAATAAGTGAATCATAGGTTAAGGAATCCGACGGATCGAGAGATTAGTCGGATTATTTTTTTATATATGCCTGGCATTCATTGGCGCGGTCGCAGCCCTTCCAAACGATGAATCTTTCGCCAAAACGTTCGCCCGCCACACAATAATTAAGGAGTCTGCGGCTCTCCAAGTCTAAATAATTATTACAAATTGGATGAATTGTCGTACCTTTGTGGCATGGAATGGATAAACAGTGTGCTTTTTGAGCATTCGGCAATACAGGCTGTTGTCGTGATGGCTCTTATCATATTCTCAGGACTGGCGCTCGGCCGCATTCGTGTGGCTGGCATTTCGCTCGGTGTCACATTCGTGTTTTTTATGGGCATTTTCGCCGGTTACCTCGGCTTGTCGATCGACCATCAGATGCTCAACTATGCAGAAAGTTTCGGATTGGTGTTGTTTGTCTACGCCCTCGGTCTGCAAGTGGGACCGGGTTTCTTCAGCGCGTTCCAGCAAGGCGGACTGAAGATGAACCTCGCCGGACTGGTGCTGATTCTGCTCGGCACGCTCACCGCCGTGGCGATGAGCCTCGGACTTGGATACGGCATCGGCGACATGACAGGCGTGCTGTGCGGAGCCACGACCAATACCCCCGCGCTTGCCGCTGCCCAGCAGACGCTTGTGCAGCTTGGGCTTCCGGCAGAAACGGCAGCCCTCGGTTGTGCCGTCACCTATCCGCTCGGTGTGGTGGGCGTGATTTTCGCCATCATCGTTCTGCGCAAGTTCTTCACCCGCCCCGGCGACTTGAATGAGCGCGAGGCAAATCATTCCGACCATACGTTTATCGCCACGTTCGTAATCAAGAATCCGGCAATCTTCCACTATGCAATCGGTGATGTGCAGCGGTCGTCGACGTCGCAGTTCATCATTTCCCGTCTGTGGCGCGCCAAAGAACTGATAATGCCCACATCGCGTGTCACACTTGAGGAAGGCGACCGCATACTCGTTGTCACTACGGAGAAAGACGTGGAGGCCCTCACAATCCTTTTCGGAGAACGCGAGAACCGCGACTGGAACCACCACGTGAATTGGAACAAGCTTGACCGTCAGTTCGTGTCGCGCCACATCATCGTGTCGCGTCCGGAAATCAACGGCAAGCGTCTTGGCTCGTTGCGTTTGCGCAACACGTTTGGCGTCACGGTGTCGCGTGTGCTGCGCAGCGGCGTGATGCTTCTTGCCACCCCCGACCTCGTGTTGCAGATGGGCGACCGGCTCACGATGGTGGGCAACGCTTCCGACATAGAGAATGCCGAGAAACTTATAGGCAACCGTGCCGGCTCGCTCAATGAGCCGAACCTTGCGGTGATTTTTGTGGGCATCTTCCTCGGACTCGCATTGGGAATGATTCCAATCAGCCTGCCGTCGACCGACGTGCCTGTGCGTCTCGGACTTGCCGGCGGACCGATTGTGGCAGGACTGCTGATGGGCCGCTACGGACCGCGTCTGCACATGGTCACCTACACCACGCGTTCTGCCAATCTTATGCTCCGCGGCATAGGCTTGTCGATGTATCTTGCCTGTCTCGGCCTTGACTCCGGCGCACATTTCTTCGACACGCTTGTCGGACCGCAGGGACTTGCCTGGATTTCGCTCGGAATAGTGCTTACCGTTGTGCCGACAATCATCGTAGGCATAATGGCGATGCGGTGGTTCAAATTCAACTTCGGGGAGACGTGCGGCATGCTTTGCGGCGCCATGGTCAACCCGATGGCGCTCACTTATGCCTCCGACAACATCAAGGGCGACGCGCCGGCGGTGAGCTATGCCACTGTCTATCCTTTGGGCATGTTTGTGCGCGTGATTATCGCGCAGCTGCTCATCCTTATGCTGTAGAAACTTAGCTGAAAAACAAATAAACGAATCTAATATAAACTCAAAAACTAATATCTATGATTAAAAATCTTTTAGGGAAAATGCTGCTTGCCGTAGCGACGGCTGCATTATGGAGTTGCGGCGGCGTGGAACGCCCGGTGGAGTATGTTGCAGTGAAAATCGACGGCTCTGAACTGTAGAGCGTATTGCTTTTTTTTAGCGGTGTTTAGAAAACGTTCCACATGGCATAACTTGTTAACAACTTGTCCGATAATGCGTGGAACAATGGAGTTATTAACAAAAAGGCCAAGTTATCAACAATTCCAGCAGTTTTTCCGTTTTTCGTTTTGCCGTTGAAATGAAAAGTAATTCCTTTGCATTCGTAAAACGAATAGACTATGGGTAAAATTATTGCTATCGCCAACCAGAAAGGTGGCGTCGGAAAAACAACCACATCCATCAATCTTGCAGCCTCGCTCGCCACGCTTGGCAAGCGGGTGCTCATCATCGATGCCGATCCGCAGGCCAATGCCACGTCGGGACTGGGCGTAGATCCGAAACAAATGTCTTCATCGATTTATGAGTGTCTTGTCGACGGCTATCCTCTGCGCGGCGCCGAATGCAGCACGTGTGTGGACAAACTCGACCTTGTGGGCTCGCGCATCGACCTTGTGGGCGCGGAGCTTGAACTCATCAACAAGCAGAACCGCGAGCGGGTGCTCAAGGGACTGCTCGAAGAGGTGAGAGACAACTACGACTACCTGATCATCGACTGTTCTCCGTCGCTCGGACTCATCACGGTCAACGCGCTCACGGCGTCAGACTCGGTGATAATTCCCGTGCAGGCGGAATATTTCGCATTGGAAGGCATCAGCAAACTGCTCAACACGATACGCATCATCAAATCGAAGCTTAATCCGCAATTGGAAATCGAGGGCTTCCTTCTGACGATGTACGACGCGCGTTTGCGCCTCGCCAACCAGATTTTCGACGAGCTGAAAGGGCATTTCGGCGATATGGTGTTTGACACTGTGATTCCACGCAACACCCGTCTGTCGGAGGCTCCGAGCCACGGGCTTCCAGCCATCCTTTATGATTCGACAAGCCGTGGCGCCACAAGCCACATGCAGCTCGCCAAAGAATTACTCAAACGCAACAAACAGTAACCGCTATGTCAAAGAAACTTATGGGACTCGGCCGTGGACTCGACTCGCTGATTTCGATGGACAACATCCAGACCAGCGGTTCGTCGGCTATCAATGAGATTGAACTGTCGCAGATTTCTCCAAACCCCGAACAGCCGCGTGCATGGTTTGACGAGGAGTCGCTTGAAGAGCTTGCCTCTTCGATACGCGAGCTTGGAATCATACAGCCGCTCACGCTGCGCAAACTCGGAGCAGACCAATATCAGATAATTTCGGGCGAACGCCGTTACCGCGCTGCCAAGAAAGCCGGACTGACAACGGTGCCGGCATATATCCGTACGGCAAACGACAGCGAGCTGACAGAGATGGCGCTCATCGAAAACATTCAGCGCGAGGACCTGAATGCCATAGAGGTGGCGCTGACGTTTAAAAAACTCATCGACCAATATCGGCTCACACAGGAGCAGCTGTCGACGCGTATAGGCAAGAAACGCGCCACGATAGCCAACTTCCTGCGTCTGCTCAAACTGCCGGCAGAGGTGCAGCTCGGTCTGCGCGACCGCCGCGTTGACATGGGTCATGCACGTGCGCTTCTGGCGGTGGAGAACCCGAAACTGCAACTGCGCCTTTACAACGAAATCCTGAAGAAAGGATTGTCGGTGCGCCAGGTTGAGGAGCTTGCAAAGGAATACAACGAGACCTCGGCGACAGAAGCGCCGAAGAAGGCGGCTTCGGCAAGCATCTCAAAGGAGTTTGAAAGCCTGAAGAAACACCTGTCGTCGGCGTTCCAGACCAAAGTGCAGTTCTCCTGCGACAAGCAAGGCAAGGGAAAAATAGCATTTCCTTTCAAGAATGAGGAAGAACTTGCCAGATTAATTACTATCTTTGACCGCGTAAAAGGTAACTTGGATTAGAAAATTTAGTAACAAAATTGAAATTTTTGTCAAAAGCCGCGTTCACAGGCAACGAAATATTAAAAAAAAGTATAGCATTGGCGCTATGCTTGGCTTTCTCATTCTCATTTCCTATCTTTGCTGATGAAAGTCAGCCGGATGGTCAAGGGATGGCGCCCGTTGATGGGACGGATACTCCCGACGCTGTGGTTGCTGTCGACTCGATGTCGATAGCCGAGCCTCTTGTCCGCACTGACATGGCTGCTGACTCCACTCTTGTGGCAGCCGCCGACTCCGTGCCATCGCCGATAGGCGTGAAGCGCATATTCAATCCCGACCCCAACCGCGCGCTGTGGCTTTCTGTCCTTTGTCCGGGTCTGGGGCAGATTTACAACCGCCGCTATTGGAAAGTGCCGATAGTGGTGGGTGGATACGTCGGTCTGGCATACGCCACATCTTGGAACAACAGGATGCTCTCTGACTATACGAAAGCTTATAGAGACATCATGGACAGCGATCCGAACACAAAAAGTTATATGGATTTCTATCCATCCACCACAAAGGAGGAGGACATCGACAAAACGTGGCTTACGAAGGCTCTGAAGTCGAAAAAAGACTTCTATCGCCGTAACCGCGACTTGTGTATCATAGGTATGGTCGGTCTTTATGCCGTCTGCATTATTGATGCCTACGTCGACGCTTCGCTGTCGCATTTCGACATTTCGCCTGACCTCTCGATGAGCATTTACCCGTCGATTGAGCAGAACGACACGAAACCTTCTTTTGGAGTGGGCTGTGCTTTCACTTTTTAAAAGTTGAACCGCTAAAACGGAAAGGAAACAGATGAAGAAACAAATATTGGCATTGTGCCTGATTGCCGGCGCGGCGTTGACGTCGTTCGCCCGGCCTACCGTGCTTTCGCTGAAGGAGAACATTCAGGACAGCACTATCGTCTATCCACAAAGTTTTGAGACCGACACTCAGGAACTGATGAAAAACTGGTATCTTCAGAACTACGCAGTGGTTGACCGTTCGGGTGCCAACCTCAGCGATGTGCCTACGTCTGACAAAGATTTCATTGCCCGGCTACAGAAGATGCCCACAGTCATTGAGATGCCATACAACGGAGTGGTGCGCAGCTACATCAATATGTACACGCAGCGCCGTCGCCAGCTGGTGGAGGAGATGCTCGGACTGAGCCTCTATTATATGCCGTTTTTCGAGCAGGCACTCGAGAAAGAGGGTGTCCCTTTGGAACTGAAATATCTGCCGGTGATTGAGTCGGCGCTGAATCCAGATGCTGTGTCGCGCGTGGGCGCCACCGGTCTGTGGCAGTTTATGCTGACCACCGCCAAGGGCTTGGGGCTGGAGGTGAACTCCATCATCGACGAGCGTCGCGACCCTATCCGCTCATCGGAAATGGCTGCAAAATACCTTAAGCAACTTTACAACATCTATGGTGACTGGTCGCTTGCCATCGCTTCCTACAACTGCGGTCCGGGCAATGTGAACAAGGCTTTGCGCCGCGCCGGAGGAACTGCCGACAAGAAGAAGGATTTCTGGGACATATATTTCTATCTGCCGCAGGAAACGCGCGGATATGTGCCTGCGTTTATCGCGGCAAACTATGTGATGACTTATTACAAGGACCACAACCTCGGAAAGTCGCTTGCACGTCGGCCTATTCTTACCGACACAATCCACGTGAACAAGCGAGTGCATTTCGAGCAGATATCGGCGGTGCTCAACATCCCGATGGAGGAGCTCCGCGTGCTCAACCCCCAATACCGTAAGGATGAGATTCCGGGCGACATCCGTCCGTATGCGCTTACACTGCCGTCGCAGCAAATCTACAGCTACATCGTCAGCGAGGACAGCATCGTGGCCCACAATGCTGCGCTCTATGCCCGCCGTGATGTGGTGGTGCCTGTCGATCCGTCGACAGTCAGCAACGACGATGGCGAGACGACAACGAAGCTTGTGGTGAAGTATCACAAGGTGAGACGCAACGAGACAATCTCGATGGTGGCGCGCAAATACGGCGTGTCGGTGTCGTCGATAAAGAAATGGAACGGTCTGCGCAGCAGCAGGCTTAAACGTGGGCAGACGCTGAAAATCAACACCTACAAGAAGGTGCGTGTTGAGCAGCCCGAAACCGAAGAGGAAGAAACGGTTGACGTAGAGGAAACCGTTGTGGCTGAAACAACTCCGGTGGCAGCTCCTCAGAAGAAAAAGAAAGAAACAACTCCAGAGGCAGCTCCTGAGAAGAAAAAGAAAGAAACAACGACCACGACAACAGCTCCGCGCAATCCTGAGCGTCACAAGGTGCAGCGTGGCGAGACGTTGGCTTCGATTGCCGGACAGTATGGCGTGACAATCGCCGATATCCGTGAGTGGAACGACTTGAAGTCGGACAACATTATGGCTGGACAGGTGCTTGTGGTTGATGCCAAGAAGGCTGTCAAGAAGAGAAACGACACGCCTGCCGCACCTGCAGTCCACACAGTGAAGTCGGGTGAGAATCTGTCGGCTATCGCCGATAAATATGGTGTCTCGGTTGCCAACCTTCGCGAATGGAACGACTTGAAGTCGGACAATATCCGTGTGGGCGACAAACTGAAACTCAAAGCCGACGGCAAAACCTCTACATCATCGCGCAGCCGCGACAATGAAGCGGCAGAGCAGACCCACAAGGTGAAGAAAGGCGAGACACTCGGGCAGATTGCTACGAAATATGGCGTGACGGTCGACGATCTGCGCAAGTGGAACAACATCAAGGGCAACAATATTGCCGCAGGTCAGAATTTGAAGGTCTACTCCGACAAGAAAGTGGACAGAAAGACAGATAAAACCGACAAGAAGAGCAAGAAAAAGCAGAAAACCCACAAGGTGAAGAGAGGCGAGACGCTTGGAGAGATTGCAGAAAAATACGGTGTCGGACTTTCAAAACTTAAAAAAGCCAACGGCATCAAGGGCAACAACATCCAGATTGGACAGTCGCTGAAGATTCCGCAGTAACAAGAAGGTTGCCGTAAAAAAATAACGACCGCTCCGTGTGCTGACTAACAGTATGCGGAGCGGTCGCTTTTCTATGTTATGCGGATTTTCGGCAGCCTTAGATGCAGCTTGCGCAGACTCACATCCGAATTGAAAAATAGCACCTTGGCTGCAAGCTACGGCTCTATGGATTACCGCTTTGCGTGTGGTTTGTGGTTCAAAAGCAAAAAAAAGAGTTCTTTTATAGATAAAAACGATAATATCTTGTGAAAGTTGAAAAAATTTGCATTACCTTTACGAAATAATTGTAAAAAACAATAATTGCATGAAAAAGATTCAATACATCTTGTTGGCGTCGCTTGCGATAGGGGCTGGCGCGTCGGCTGCAAGTCTGCCCGAAGAGGCAGCGGCTATGGCAGAGCAGTTTCTCTCCCAGAAAATGGGCGGAAAGACCGCCGATGGCGGCTCGCTGACGGCGGCTGTCATGTCGACATCCGACAAGGCTGTGAAAAAGACCAAATCGCTGAAAAAGGCAGAGTTCTATGCCTATAACGCTCCGCAAGGCGGTTTCGTGCTTATGTCGGCCAACGGCGACGATTTGCGGGTGATGGGCTACTCCACCGATGCCGGGCTGTCGTTCGACAATATGCCGGAAGCGTTGCAGGAATGGATGGTGGCTTACAAGGCAGCCACAGCCTCTTCTGATTTCAGCAACTCTTATCCTACGCCTACAGTGGCTCCGGTGGCTCCGTTGCTGAAGACAAAATGGGGACAGGGCGCTCCGTTCAACCGCAAATGCCCGAAATACAACGGCAATCCTATGCTCACGGGCTGCACCGCCACCGCGATGGCTCAGATTCTTAACTACTACAAGTCGAACTCTAAGGGCTATGATGTGTTGGAATATGTCAACGAGGGTGTTGGCAACAAGGAAATCTCTGTTGATTTCACAAAAATAAGTTACGACTGGGCCAATATGCTCGATGTTTATGAGGAAGGCTCCTATACCGACGCACAGGCCGACGCCGTGGCGCAGCTGATGTATGAGGCAGGAGTGTCGTGCAAGGCGAAATACGATGTGACATGGTCGGGGACGGGTGTGACGAGCGCCGCTATCCCATACGTGGGCTTCAACCGCTATTACGACTACAATTGCGAAATTTGGGCGCGCGAATATGTTCCCACAAAGCTTTGGATGACTGTCATACAGGAAGAGCTTACGGCCGGACGTCCGATACTTTATTCCGGATACAACGGTGCTTCGGGCCATGCCTTCGTGATTGACGGCATCGACGCCGAGAACAATGTGCATATCAACTGGGGATGGAGCGGCGATGCCGACGGCTATTACGACGTGACCTACTGCAAGGCTCCCGACGAGACTCGAGGCTATTATTGTCAGCAACAGATGCTCGTGGGGCTGCGTCCGCGCACGGCTGCCGACGCTCCGTATGCGGAGGGCATAAAGCTGATAGGCTTCAACCAGGGCAACAGCTACGGGACAGTCACGACCAACTACTATGAGTCAGACAAGAGCTATACGTTCACGATTGGACTGATGCAGAACGGCGTGACAAAATATATCCGTAAGGATTACGAATATGACAAGTTGGGTTGCTATCCTTATATGAACAGCGGTAAAGAGTACGGATACTGGACCGACGCTGCCGGCAATGAAAACCCGACATTTGCCGACGGCGACTATGAGCTGACGCTCTATTACAAGGAGCGCGACACGGAGAATCCGTGGACGGCGCTGCCTGCCCGCGAGGGTATGCGCACAATAATGAATCTAAATGGCGGCGAATGGACATGCACGGCTCCGATGCTGGAGAAGTATTCCGTTCAGTCGGGAAAAATTCTTTCCATAGAGCCGGCGGCAGAACTCATAGGCAAGGCTCCGCTTTATCTTACGGTAGCCGTACAGGACGATTCGCATCGTCTTCCAGGCGTAAAGAGAGCGCTTGGTTTCACATTTACCGACACGGAGACAGGGGCTGTCTACGAAGCCGGTGGCAGCATATATACGTTTGACGGATATTATTCCGACCTTCTGGAGCAGAAGACGTTCTGCATAAAAGCAACGAATGAAAAAGGTTTTATGTTGCCTGGCGGTACATATAAAGTCCGGGTAGAGAACGACAACAGCCGTGAATATACGTACGCCAATGAGTTTCAAATTGATGTGAAGCCGGCGGTGGATTATCCGATTCTCGACAGCGCCAAGGATTTGTATTCCGAAAAGAGCACTACGTATTATTGGGGCTCTAAAGTGTGGCTGTGGAACAATGCAGCAAGAAATTCGGTCAACAAGATGGACGGCAATGTCAATATGAGCGTCTATGCAAAGTCGGTCGAGACAGGCGAGGAGGTGCGCCTCTGCACGTTTGCCGATGTGCCGGTGCCGTCTGACGATAAATATTATTTCTATGTGCCCAACAGCCTCTATCCGTTGGAGGGCGCTTATGAACTGTCGATGCGCTACGCCACTCCCGACGGCGAGCGCGGTTTGCTCAACCCGGATGCGGAGAGACAGATAATCACGATTCTGCCTACGGAATATGCCAACATACCCAAAATAGCAGCAACCGAGACGCAGCTGCCAAATTCGGAATATCTGCCGAAAGGCGAGCAGCAGACGCTCAACGTGCCGATGGCCAACACTGCGACGGCTGATTTCAAGGGGGCTGTCAAGGCTTCGTTCTACTGTGAGAAGAGTGGAAAATATATTGAAGTGGAGATTCCTGATGTGACAATCAAGGCAGGCGAGAGCGCGACGGTAGCGGTGCCTGTCACATTCCCTGAGAATGGAGTCTATACAATGCAGATGAACGCCACTTCGCAGCAGTCGGTAGCAGCCGAGAAGGTAGGCACAACGTATGTGACTGCGCCTAACGGCTCGCCGCTGGGCTATCGCATCGGTGTCGGAGAGTCGTCGGTGTCGGCAGTCAAGGGCGTTTCGCTCCGCGTATATCCTAATCCGGCGACAGAGTCGTTCAGAATCCTTGGATTGGAAGAGACGTCGGGCGTGACAGTGATGTCGGCTACAGGAGCAGTGGTTGTCAGCACGACAGCCGACAAAGACCAAAGCATCGACGTCAGCGGTCTGCCTACAGGAGTCTACTTCGTGAAGGCAGGACAAAATGTGATGAAGTTTGTGAAGCGATAATATCGTTGAAAACAGAAACAAAATCGGCCAGACTTTGGTCTGCCCGATTTTGTTTCTGCGGTGGGTTGTTGAGGTCGCTGCTATTCGGTTACGAACAGTGGTGTCGACAGATAGCGCTCGCCGGTGTCGGGGAGCAGCACTACGATTGTCTTTCCTTCGTTTTCGGGCTGCTTGGCGAGTTCCAAAGCTGCAGAGAATGCAGCTCCTGAAGATATGCCCACGAGCAGACCTTCCTGTTTAGCCAACTGGCGCGCACCGCTGAAAGCGTCTTCGTTTGAGACGGGGATGACGGTGTCGATGGCGTCGCTGTGATAGTTTTTGGGTTTGAAACCGGCGCCGATGCCTTGGATTTTGTGAGGGCCCGGCTTGCCGCCCGACAGCACCGGCGACGATTCAGGCTCCACAGCCACAGCTCTCACCTCCGGCTTGTGGGCTTTCAGAGCCTCTGCCACGCCGCTTACGGTGCCGCCTGTTCCTACTCCGGCAACGAAGATGTCGACCTCTCCGTCGGTGTCCGTCCAGATTTCCTCGCCCGTTGTGCGCTGGTGCGCTGCGGGGTTGGCATCGTTCTCAAATTGTTGAAGTATCACCGATCCGGGGGTGGCATTGCGCAGCTCCTCGGCTTTCTTGATGGCGCCGTTCATTCCTTCAGCGCCCGGAGTCAGCACCAGTGTTGCACCGAGGGCGCGCAGCAGCTTCTTGCGCTCGTCGCTCATCGTTTCGGGCATTGTCAGTGTCAGCCGATAACCTTTCACCGAAGCCACCCATGCCAATCCGATGCCAGTGTTGCCGCTTGTAGGCTCGATAATCTGAGCGCCAGGCTTGAGCGATCCGTCGGCCTCAGCCGCCTCGATCATAGCCAGCGCGATACGGTCTTTTACGCTGCCGCCAGGATTGAAATATTCCACTTTAGCCACCAGACGGGCTTTCAAATTCTCCGCTTTTTCCACGTGTCCAAGTTCAACGAGGGGGGTGTGTCCCACCAACTTGGTCAAATCTTCATAAATCTTAGCCATTGAAATGGATTTTTATTGTTTTCATCGGCAAAGTTATGAATTATCATACGAAAAACGGTAGAAAATTATTCCGAAAAGGATGTGCCGGTTTAGATAAATTTTCTTGTTGAAAAAAAGAGTGTTGTCAGAAATTGTATCCGATGTTTACGCTCCAAGAGCAGTTGCGCAGGCGGTAGTCGGCGCCTCCGTCGAAGTCCTTGGCATTGTTTTTAACGCTGCGTTGGTAATATACGCTGATTGTGTAGTGGCTGAAAAACGCCAGACCCGTTCCCACTTTCAAGCCGGCGTCGAAGCGGTTGACGGCAAGGAAGTCTTTCGGGTCGGCTTTGAAATATTTTTGATTGCTGATGTTGTGGTCAAACACCAATTGTCCGTCCTCCTCGCCGAATGCAATGTAGGAGTCGGCTTTTTTTGTTCCCGACAAACCGTAGCTGAAATACGGACCTAAGTCGACCGACCATACAGCCTGTGGCAGAATGTTGAAACGCCACGACATAAGCACCGGTATGTGTATATCGTTGTAGCGCACGCGCGTGAACTGGCTTCCCATATAGTCCTCCTCGGCAGTCGCAGCCATCATCGCCGCGTCGTATCCGTGTCGTTCCCAGAACAAGCCCACCTCTATGGCAAGAAACTTTCGGATGCTTAGGTCGGCGATGGCGCCAACTTGCACGCCTGAGTGCCAATAAAAATTGCTCTGTATGAGTTCAGGCTGCTTGTCCATATAGTTGGTCGCCACACCCGATGAGTTCATGCCGGCACGCAGACCGAGCGCAATCACTTTGTCGGGGCGTGACGTGTCGAAAAACGGTACAGTTCTCTCGGCGGCAGCCTGCAGGCATCCCGCTGCAATCAATATGGTGAAAATCAGTTTTCTCATATAGTGAATAATTTTCTGCGAAGTTACATAAAAAAATCCTGTGGCGGGGTTTAAAAGGTAGTCTAAAAGTAGGTTTTTATAGTTTCTCTTTCAGAAAGCGCTCCACGGCGGAGAATAAGCGTTGCAATCTATGAGCTATGGCGTTATTTCAGCAATTTTCGCGTGCTGGAGTCTTCGCGGGTCAGTAGAAAATGCCGACTGTGCTTCTCCTCCATTTCCACTATAGCCTCAGAGCATGAGCCACAATCCATCCTCGCACGGTTTATATGTATTCTGGCATTCTCCAAACGCTCAAAAATACGTTTTAGAGTGTTTTCCTGATGGAAACGTACATTGGCATTGCCGTCGCGGTTCTCTATCCCGACGATGACATCGCCGACCGTTGCTATTCCTGGCCTGTAACCAGTGAACTTCTTGTAGGTCATTTTTGCGTCAAATTCCTCCGTCTCAATGAACTGGTGGTCAAAATAATATTCATTGTCCGGCAGCAACTGTCCAGTTGTCAGCAATGCATTGATAAGCAGATTGTTAAGGTTGGAAGCCACGTTGAAGTCATAGCTTTTGCCCGAATCAGACCAGTGGGTCAGATTCGGTGTGGTCAATTCACGAATGGCCCTAAGTATTGTGTCTGCGCTGCATGTACGGAGGTGTGGATGCAAGCAAATTGCTTCCATAAGGTGTGAGGTCACGTCTTCGATACATGACCCTCCACAGAAATATACGCACATCAGAGAACGGATTATCTCGCTATATTGATAGCATACACTTTGCTACGCAAACCTAAAGTGGAGTCTATTGTATGAGACAACATTCTATCGAATTTCTCCATAATTGGAAATATACCACCAAAAGATGTGAGTTTCTCGGATTTTATTTGTATTTTTGACATGCTTGATGAGGTTTTGTTTGATTATTTTTTGCAACACTAAGTTAAGTGAATCCTCTGACATGGCAAAACTCTGGGCAACTTTTTGTTGCTCAGGCACTTAAAAATGATTTACAATAGTATTGCGGAATTAAGGTATAACAAACACTATGGATAACGAAGAAAAACTTAACGATGCTTTGCCCGAAGAAAAACATTCGGATAGAGAAGCAACTCCCGAATCTTCCTCACCAAATTTGGAAGAATCCCCCACGTCGGTAGAATTTCCTACCGAAAGTTCTGGGACTCCTGCTCCCGAATCGGAAGTATCTGAGGCAGATAGTTCCACAGCAACTCCTTCTACAAATTCCATAGAGTCTGCGCCAGAACACAAACCTAACAAGGTTAACGCGTTCCTTAAATCTAAAGTCGGAATTTGCGTAATGGCCGCAATTCTTATTTTAGGGGTTTTGGCTGTTGTATTTATCAAGAAATACAACAACGAGAAGGACTATGAGAAGAACCTAAAAGAATTCTTCATTGAGTCCAACAAATCATCAATGGCATCTGCATATATCTGTGATGACTTACGTAAGATTTGGCAAGAATACATCTTTGATGACAAGGAGTATTTCAAATGTTCTACTGGTACATTCTGTACATTAACAGACAGTTCTGATGATGATGAATACTGTTCCGATTTTAGCGATGCTGTTAATCGCAAAATTCGCTGGAATGAAGAACACTTGTCATATGAGTTAACTGAGCCTTACCGTAAAGCCAGGAGACTATACAAAGATATGACTCCAGCTCCAGACAAATACAAAGAAATCCATACCTATGTTAAACAAATGTTTAAGGCTATGGAAAGACTTTACGAACTATCCGAGAACCCCAAAGGTAATCTTTCTTCCTATTCATCCGACTGTAATGAGGCAGTTGATGAATTTACCTCGGCACTTTCTGATTTAACAAATGAATGTGATATTGATTTCTCTAAGTCTGATGATGATTGATGGGAGTTGCGGCACCGCCGCCGCGCTTTCGTGTTATCGCCTTCGGCGCTTCGCTTGGCGAAGAATCGAGCCTATGGTCTCAACCGTAAGGGCTTCAATCGCATAACTCATTATCAATCCACTTCGGCACCGCTTAGTGCGGATCCGAGGTGGATTCTTTCAATTTGGATGTCGCCGCGAGGCGATGTTCGCAAAATTGGAGGTTTTCCGTGCTTTTTGGGGTAGAGTTTGCCCCTTTGAGGGGAATTTATCAATAGCTACCCTGCACCTCGGTTTCGTCGACTCGTGCATTGAGACGATTTTTCTCCTTTTCTTCATCGGTTGGGCTTTTGCCTTCTTCCGCTGTGGCCGTCTGTGATTACATGGTGGTGATTGTATTTGGGTGGGCGGTCGGCGTTCACCGTCAAATATGCCTTTCAGGTTACGTGGGTTATAATTTTGACGAGACGTTTCAGAGAGTATTACGGTTGTAACGCTCCGAGGCACATTGAGTTTACATCGCAAAGGCAGGGCTGACCGCGCTTTCCAATACGCTCATTTGATGGATGGCTATCTGATTGAGCCTTACCAATCTTTCGCCTTGCGAAAGCCCTTGCTCAATCAACACGGCGTTTATATTCTCCATGTTAGATAGGCAGATAAGCTCGTTTATAGAGGCATAGTCTCTGATGTTGCCTTTGAGAGTTGGATTTGTGCCGCCATATCGTCCCGCTTTAGCTTGAAGGCTTATGGCATTTGTCTTTGCCACAAATTCCTTTACGCTTATTTTGAAGCTGTTGAGGCCTGCTTGGCTTTTAATTATGGCGAATTCGCCATAATTAAAATTGGGATTGTACACATTCTCCCAAATTCCTATGTATTCCAGAGTGTTGCGGTTGCGTAACCAGTCGGTGATGAAAAAATCACCGTCTTTTGCGCGGAGCATATCGGTAAGGCAAATGTAGTCATTCCCATTTACATTGATGAGATTGATAACGGTGTCCTGTACGGTCAGTTTAGTCATGTGGCTCTAAAATTGAAGTGATAACGTAAATTTACAAAATTTTTCAGTGGGATTGCTTGTTGACAAACGGCATTAATCAAATTTGCGATTATGGACGATTTTAAAGTGTGTTTTTATAGTTTCTCTTTCAGAAAGCGCTCCACGGCGGAGAACGACACGTCGGAAGCCACGACCTCGTGTGCGGCGTCGAGCACAAAATATGCAGGGATTGTCTCAAACTCCAGCGCGTCGCCTTCCATCAGCTCGTCGTAGGCGTCGCTGCAGTGCTTCCACGAGTCGGGAAATGTCGCGGCCTTGCGTTTCCAACCGTCGCCGTCTTCAAACATTGCCACGCTCACCACCTTCAGCTTTTTTGCCGTCGTCAGAGAGTTGACCGTAGCCGACTTTTCAATCTGCGCCGCACCTTTGCGGCATGCGTCGCAGTCGGAATTGTAAAGAAACACGAGTGTCAGCTCCGTTTTCACCTGTGCGATGCGGAAGTCGTCGCCGTTGAAGTCGCGCAGACGGAAATCGACAGCGTAAGCCGTTGCTCCGATGACTGTTGCCAGTAGAAATGTAATGAAAATTCTCATGTGGCAAAGGTAAGAAAAAATCGTGAAAACGGAAGCCGTATGGCCTTTTTGAATGCATAATAGGTAATGGCTGAAAAAAAATTGCTAATTTTGCATTATATTTATTAACAGTCAGCAAAATGGAAAGAAAAGTCAGAGTACGCTTTGCACCGTCGCCAACGGGTCCTCTCCACATTGGAGGAGTCCGCACGGCATTGTTTAACTACCTGTTTGCCCGCCGTCATGGCGGCGACATCATACTTCGCATCGAAGACACCGACTCCAATCGCTTTGTGCCTGGAGCGGAAGATTATATAAACGAGGCATTCGCCTGGTTGGGAATAAAATTTGACGAGGGAGTCCGCGAGGGCGGCAATTTCGGTCCCTACCGCCAGTCGGAGCGCCGCGACATCTATAGGAAGTATGTCAAGCAGCTGCTCGACGACGGCAAGGCTTATGTGGCTTTCGACACTCCGGAGGAACTGGAGGCGAAGCGTGCGGAAATCAAGAATTTCCAGTACGACGCGCACACCCGCATGCAGATGCGCAACTCGCTGACGCTGCCTGCCGAAGATGTGAAGCGCATGATTGACGGCGGAGAAAAGTATGTGGTGCGTTTCCTTGTCGAGCCAAACCGTGACGTGAAAGTCAACGACCTTGTGCGCGGCGAAGTGGTGATCAACTCTTCGATTCTTGACGATAAGGTGCTCTATAAGTCGGCGGACGATCTGCCAACCTACCATCTTGCCAATATCGTCGACGACCATCTGATGGAAATCACCCACGTGATCCGTGGTGAGGAGTGGTTGCCTTCGGCGCCGCTTCACGTGCTTCTCTACGAGGCGTTTGGATGGGCTGACACTATGCCGTCGTTCGTTCACCTTCCGTTGTTGCTCAAGCCCGACGGCAAGGGCAAACTGTCGAAGCGCGACGGCGACCGTCTCGGTTTCCCAGTGTTTCCGTTGGAATGGAAAGACCCTAAGACAGGTGAGATTTCTTCAGGCTACCGCGAGTCGGGCTATCTTCCTGAGGCAGTGATCAATTTCCTCGCTCTTCTCGGATGGAATCCGGGCAATGACCAGGAAATCCTGTCGATGGACGAGCTTATCAGCCTGTTCTCGTTCGAGCACTGCTCGAAGAGTGGCGCAAAGTTCGACTTTGAAAAAGGTAAGTGGTTTAACCATAAATACTTACAGGAGATGAGTGACGCCGATTTGGCGAAGCTCTATATGCCAATCCTTTCCGAACACGGGCATGCCGACGCCGATGCCGCCTACGTGGCTCGTGTGGTGGCTCTCGTGAAAGGCCGCATCAACTTTGTGCGCGATTTGTGGGAGCAGTCACGCTTCTTCTTCGAGGCTCCGACAACCTATGCCGAGAAGGACGTGCGCAAACGTTGGAAAGACGGTATGGCACAATTGATGGAACAGCTTATCGGCGTGCTTGAGGGAATCAGCGACTTCACATCGGCACCGTCGGAAGAGATTGTGCTTAAATGGATCACCGACAACGGCTACCATATGGGCAATGTGATGAACGCTTTCCGCCTCACGGTGGTTGGTGAATGTAAAGGTCCGCACATGTTTGACATCACAGAGTTGCTCGGCAAGGAGGAGACAATCCGCCGTATCCGTCGCGGCATAGAAAACATAAAGCAACCGGAATAAACGATTTTTCAATCAACGCCTTGTGCAGTGTTTGGCTGCGCAAGGCGTTGTTGTTATATACACACAACTTACACCAAAAGGCATGAATCTATTTTACAATCTCGGCATCTCGCTCTATTCCGCAGCCGTGGGGATTGCGGCGACGCGAAACAACAAGGCACGGCTGATGAAGGCCGGTCAGGCGCAGACCTTCGGCATCCTTGCCGAAAAGGTCGACACGTCGGCGTCCTACATCTGGATTCACGTGTCGTCGCTCGGCGAGTTCGAGCAAGGCAGACCGCTGATGGAAATGATAAAAAAGCATACGCCGGAAAAGAAGATTCTGCTCACGTTCTTCTCGCCGTCGGGCTATGAGGTGCGCAAGGACTATCCTCTCGCCGATGTGGTGTGCTATCTGCCGATGGACAAGCCGTCGCTCGTGCGCCGTTTCCTTGACGCGGTAAAGATAGAGAAGGCGTTTTTTGTGAAGTATGAGTTTTGGGGCAACTATCTCTCGGAGTTGAAGCGCAGGGGCATCCCGACATATATCATTTCAGCCATTTTCCGTCCCACCCAGGCGTTCTTCAAATGGTATGGAGCGACATTCCGCCGCATGCTTGGCTGCTACGACATGCTTTTTGTGCAGGACGAGGAGTCGCGCGCGCTGCTCGCCGGGATAGGGGTTGACAATGTGGTTGTTGCCGGCGACACGCGTTTCGACCGTGTGACCGACATCTTTGAGGACCACACCGACCTCCCGGTCGTGGAATCGTTCTCCCGCGGTGCGTTCACGCTGTTTGTCGGAAGTTCGTGGCAGCCTGAAGAGGATTTCATTATCCCATACTTCAACAAGCATCCGGAAATGAAGATGGTGCTGGCTCCGCATGAGATCTCAGAGGACCGCATATCCGGCATTCTGGCAGGGTTGAAACGTCCCGCCGTGCGCTACACCAAGACCACGCCCGAAGAGGCAGCCGAGGCCGATTGCCTGATTATCGACTGCTATGGCATCCTGTCGAAGAGCTATCGTTTTGCCACGGTGGCGTATGTCGGCGGAGGATTCGGTGTGGGCATCCACAACATCAACGAGGCTGCGGTCTACGGTATTCCGGTGGTGTTCGGACCGAAGTACGGCAAGTTTAAGGAGGCACGCGATTTGATAGCCCTTGAGGGCGCGTTTACGGTGTCGGGAGGCGATGAATACGCGTTGGTGATGAACCGCCTGCTTTCCGACGGCGAATACCTTAAAAAGCATGGTGAGATTGCCGGCGGATATATCCGCGACAATCTTGGCGCCACACGCCGCATCTATGACGCTATTTTTAAATAACAACTTATAGAGCCGACTGTGTGTTGTGGTCAATGCGCGGTCTGTATAAATATTTGAGAATGAAAAAAATCTGTTGTATCGGACATATAACGCTCGACAAGATCATCACGCCGAAATCGGAGGTGGAGATGCCGGGCGGCACATCGTTTTATTTTGCCCACGGCATCCACAATCTCAACCCTGACGCCAATTTCCAACTCGTCACGGCGGTGGCGCAGTCGGAGATGAAGTCGGTCGACGACATCCGCGCTCTCGGAGTCGATGTGGTGGTGCTGCCCACTCGCCACACCGTGTTTTTTGAAAACAAATACGGCGAGAATCAGAACAACCGCACCCAGCGGGTGCTCGCCAAGGCCGACCCGTTCACGGCGCAGTCGCTTCAGGGAATAGAGGCCGACATCTATCATCTCGGTTCCTTGCTCGCCGACGACTTCTCGCTCGATGTGTTCGAGATGCTGTCGGCAAAAGGCACGCTGTCGGTCGATGCCCAGGGCTATCTGCGCGAAGTGCGCGGCGAGAAGGTGTATCCAATCGACTGGAAGAACAAGCGCGACTATCTGCGCTATGTCGACATCCTTAAAGTGAACGAGTATGAGATTGAGTCACTCACGGGGCATACCGACGTGAAGGCGGCGGCGCTCACGCTTGCGGAGTGGGGCGTGAAGGAAGTGTGCATCACGCTCGGCAGTTATGGCTCTGTGATTTATGACGGCACCGAATTTGCTATTGTTCCGGCATTCCCGACGCGGGAGGTGGTCGATGCAACCGGTTGTGGCGACACGTATTCCACAGGTTATCTCTACAAGCGTGCTTGTGGGGCTTCGATAGCCGATGCCGGATGCTTCGCAGCCGCGATGTCGTCGCTCAAATTGGAGCATTCCGGACCATTCAGCCGTACAGAGGTGGATATAGAGAATCTGTTGAAAACGAGCGGGTTGACGGCACGGATTGAAAAATAGTTTGAAAAAACTTGCTGAAAAATTTGCACAATAGAAAAAACGGTATTACCTTTGCACTCGCAATCAGGAAACTGATTGACGTTAGAGGGAGATTCGCTAGCTCAGCTGGTAGAGCACATCCCTTTTAAGGATGGGGTCCTGGGTTCGAACCCCAGGCGGATCACCAAAGGGTCGCAATTTGCGACCCTTTTTTTTATTCACTTACCTTCTTAATACGGCTCAATTTAAAAAAAAGGTCAGTAGAAATTTAGTGGGGATAAATTTTAGGCATCCAAATGTTATGCCGAACTTTGCGGTATGGAAAACGATTCCTTACAGGCACTGGCACAGGTGGTGCTGCCAACCGTAGATGCTACGTTACGCCTCCCGCCGAGGAATACGAGAAAAACATGCAGCTCAATTTTGAGCTATAATGAATATAAAAGTCCGATTTTATCCAATACAGCATTTTTATTGAATAAAAATCGAGATAATTCCAAATTTTAAGTCTTCGTAATCGCAGTTTTTTGTAAAATGCGAGGTTATAATCGCAAAAATTTATACCTTTGTATTCTCTTAATCGTGTTTTTTTGTATGGCAGTTAAAGTTGACACCCAAAAAGAGATTATATTCGGTTCGTCAGACCCGAATATTTCCCGTGTGATTTCTAAAAAGGAGAAAGACGGAGAGTTGCGCAAGCTGGCTCCTCGTATATACACGACAAACTTGATTGACAGCCCTGCAAATATAGTGCGCCGCAATCTTATCGAGATTTTAGCGTATCGTTATCCAAACGCCTTGATCAGCCATCGCAGCGCAAAGGAGATGCGCCCTACATCCACCGGTGATTTCTTCCTTACAAACTCGACAGCACGGCGTGTCACCGATTTACCGGGTATCATACTCAATTTTGTCAAAGGTCCGAAAGCGACAGCGCATGATATACCGTTTATGGGTATGCACATATCGGGAGAACACCGTTATATGCTCGAAAATATGCAGCTGTCTCGAAAATCAGGAGATGAGTCGAGGGTGTTGCCTATTTCCGTAATTGAGAACAAACTGGAACAACTGTTGCTGACAGGAGGCGAAGAACGGTTGAATCAGTACCGCGATGAGTTGCGAGAAGTAGCCAACGAATTAGGTATGGCCGATGAATTTTCCAAAATCAACAACATCATATCCGCTTTGCTGTCCACCCACGATGCCAGAGTATTGTCCACAGATTCGGCAAAAGCCCGTGCATCCGGGAATCCGTTTGACGTGAACCGGGTTGGACTATTTGAAATTTTATTTGACACAATAAAAGACCGTTACTTTGTAATACGAAATAACCGCAATACCGATGAGGACTCGTTCCGGTTGTTTTCATTCTTCGAGAGCTATTTTTCCAACTACATAGAAGGCACAGAGTTTGACATAGAGGAAGCGAAAGAAATCGTTGACTCAGGAATACCTATGCCGAGGCGTGATGAGGACTCGCATGATATTCTTGGCACATTCAAGATACTTTCCAACCGTACCGAGATGAGGCGTGTCCCCACTTCTCCCGAAGAACTGTTCGCAATATTAAGCCATCGCCATACCATATTGTTGGAAGGGCGACCGCACATGAATCCCGGTGTTTTCAAAATGAGAAATAACCGTGCAGGTCAGACTGAATTCGTGGACTATCAATTGGTAAAAGGTACGCTTTCACAAGGTTTCAAGTACTATTCAGCCCTGACTGACCCGTTTGCTCGTGCAATATTCATGATGTTCATGATTAGCGAAGTGCATCCTTTCAACGATGGCAATGGAAGGATAGCCCGTGTGATGATGAATGCCGAGTTTGTTCGTGCCGACCAGTCAAGAATAATCGTGCCGACCGTGTTCCGAGAGGATTACATATTGGCATTACGCAAACTTACCCGTCACAAAGACCCGATGGCATATATCAACGTAATGACCAAACTCCATCAGTTCAGCGACAACCTCTATGGTACAGACTTCACCGAACTGAAAAACTATCTCGCCGCCTGCAACGCCTACGAAGAGCCGTCGCAAGCCAAACTCCAAATCATCGACAGGAGCATTCGTCATTAATTTAATAATTGTAATCAGAGTTTTCTAATGGCAACGAATGACAATTTATTAGTTCCTGCTGCACAGAAATTATATAGCGCATTATCAAGTTTAGAGCGTTTTAGCAAACACAATGATTTTTTTGATAATATTTCGTCATTAGACAGTTTCTTGTCTGAATATCGTAATGTAACATTTGTCATTCAAAAATCTTTAGCACATACAAATTTACTTTCTATTTACGAAGAAACTCGTGATGAATTTTTGAGTGGAGATTTAGGAAAATGGTTTGTTGGAAAGAGAAATGAAGTCTTAAAAGAACACCCTTTTACGACCTAAAAGGTAGTAAAAGTTACCATATACGATAGCCTTTCAACGTTAAAGATAACGTCACAAAAATTCACAGCAGAAGATGATGCAGATTATTCAAGTCTTATTGAAGATGTACGTCTGCTTTTAAAAGATAATGGCCGAATTGAAACATCTTTCTCGGTGGAATTTATATATAAAGAGTTTGAATCGGAGGCCAATTTATTCGAAAAATTATTGCCGGGAGTTTCTAATATTTACAAATTTCTATGTGCTTTAAATCAAAAAATTGGAGATAATAGCAAGCTTTTTCATGACATAATGAATAAAGTTGGAAAACTCAATATCTTAAAAGTTAATCGTACAGATTTATTTGTTGAAGACTATGTATATTATTCAAGCAACGACAATTTTGAGAGAGGCTCTCGGATAGAATTACGATTGCCGAAATGCCGTATACCCGAAAATAAGATGTTCGGAATGCTGGATGAATTGGGAGGGGATATTTCTCTCGATAACCTTGGAATTAATCCAATTGATGATATACATAAATTATTTTTGAAAATTATAATATGGCACGCACTCTTATATTCTCATCAGAATAATCACATTATGAGTACAATTATATTGGTGTATGATGATAACACTTGCGAAATCCAAAGTCCTTTTGACACAACAATTAGAACTACTGCATACCGAAAAATAAATGAAGTCGCTGATTGCATAATTCAATCAAAAGTTCCAGTAAAGGCCGTGATAGTTATTAATGAAATGTGGAGCTATCCGAATAACGGAGAGGTTCTTGCAAAGAATTATGAGGAACGTGTTAAAACTGAAAATCCTATCTCTTTATTCGCATGTCATATGGTAGATAAATGTCTGAATTCATATTCATATCATTTTGAGAGCGATAAGGTGGGTTCTTTATCCTACGTTATTGATATACTTAAACAAGATATAGATGCTACAATTCATATGAATTTTATGAATCCAGTGATTAAAGCGTTTCAATCACGGCTCCAAATATAAATTATTATACTTTTCACAATGACAATCAATTAAAGAGATTTATTAACACCATAATGATTTTAAATAAACAAAGTTTTATGTAACTTTGCATTATTGGAATTGCAAACCGGTGAAGAACATTGAAGTATAAGCGTGATAGATAAGTTAGTCAGCCGACACGGACGTTGGCAACTCCTTGATACTCACCATGCAGCGTCGGAGTTTAATGGCCCCAGGCGGATTACCAAAGGGTCGCAATTTGCGACCCTTTTTTTATTCACTTACCTTCTTAATACGGCTCAATTTAAAAAAGCGTTGTTGGAATGGCGGAATATATTGCACTTTGCGCCAAAAGACAATGTCAACGTTGGCAGGCTCCCTTCAGCCGGCGTGTATGCCTATGCCAGCGGCGGCGCTCACGCGGTCGGATTCCGTTTCTGATATTACAAGCGGTTTTGCTGTTATCATAAGATACTTGTTTTTCGTATTGACAAAAAACGGACGGCATGTTGCTGAAACACGCCGTCCGGCATTATCGTGATAAGGTTATGTTTGATTGTCGCCCTGCTTATCTGGCGATGATTTTTTCCACTTTTGAACCAGTGCGGCGAATGTAGAGGCAACCCGGTGTCGGATTGTCAACACGCATGCCCTGCATGTTGTAATATTCAGGAGTGCCTTGCTCGTCAACGGTTATTTCGTCGACTCCGTCCTGAGCAGGAATCGTTACAAGAAACTTGTTGTGCGTGTTGCCGTTCATTGGTACGCCCTCAAGATAGTTGGCGAATGCAATCTGAAGGTAGTACATTTCGTTGTTGGGGAAGGTGATTTTCCCGTCGGCGAGTTTGCCGAACTCGATACCATAGTCGGGATTGAGAAGATCCTCAAATGTGAATATTTCACTGTGAATATACAGACCTACCATGCAGCTGACAGACACGCCGCCATAGTTGCTGACACTGAAGCCCATGTCCTGCCATTCCATCCACACGTGTTCTGGGTCTTCGGCGTGGATATAAAGGTCGTTGGCTTTAAAGTTGTTTTTGTCACCGAAGTAGGGGCAATTGCCGTTGCCGAACGGGTTGACAAGGCGATAGTAGCCAGGTGTTGTTTCGCTCTCTTCTATCTCCACATCTCATGTGGCGAGGAAGCTTTCGTCAATAGCCGAGAACATATCGTCACAGAATGTGCCCGTGCCCAACTGTTTCCATCCGTCCTGTTTTTCGCGTGCGCCGACTGAAAGTGACAGGATGGCAAATAATGCAACTAAAAGGTAGTTTTTTCTCATACAAAAAAGATTAATGTTATAAAATAATTATCAGCGTTACAAACTTATATTATTTGTATGATATATGCAATAGATTTTTACAAAAACTGCATAAAAAATCAATGGATGATTTCCAAATTCGGAAACCATCCATTTTTTTGCTGTCGTAGTTGATAAACTAAAGTCGGTGCTATTCGTTCATGATGTCGAACGGGCCGGAGTAGTCGAGGTCGGGGATTACGGGGACAACAGAGCCGTAGCCTTGGGCGTTCCAATAGAGGTCGGTGTCGGTGGCTTCGGGTTCGTGGTTTTCGTATTTTCCCGTCAGGATGTAGAACGGTTTCCCTTCCGGACTTGTGTAGTGGGCATATTCTTCGGTCCATCGGCCGCGGCATGCGCGTGCGCGTCGGAAGCCTTTCACGACACCTCCTTTGGGGAAGTTCACGTTGAGGCACACACCGTCGGGCAGTCCGCGCTCGATGACACGCCGTGTGATTTCGGTGACGTGCGGCATGCAGGCGTCGAAGTCGGCAGCCGAAGGGTTGTGGGTGCAAACGGAGAACCCTATGCTTGGGATGCCTTGCAGACAACCCTCGATTACGGCACCCATCGTGCCTGAATAAATCACGGAGTTGCCCGTGTTTGAGCCGTGGTTGATGCCAGCCAGCACGAGGTCGGGTTGCTTGTCGACGATGGCGTTGAGCGCAAGTTTGACGCAGTCGGCAGGGGTGCCGTTTACAGACCACATCTGCGCGCCGTTGTAGTCATCAATCCGTTTCGGCATAAGCATTGTGTTGCAGGAAATGGCCGACGAGCCGCCGGAGCGTGGACCGTCGGGAGCGGCGACAATCACCGTGCCGAGCTCCGACACAGCGTCGACAAGACGGTGGATGCCTTCCATCGTTATCCCATCGTCGTTTGATATGAGAATGAGTGGCATGAAATTTTATTTTACGAGTTCCTGGGCATGGCGGAAATCGTCGGGCGAGCCAACGTCGAGCCATGTTCCGTTGATAGGGTGGTAGATTACTTTGCGCCCGTCGGCAACGAGCATCTCTATGAGGTCGGTTGCGTCAAAGACGGTGTCGTCGGGGATGCGGTCGAGCAGCGCGCGCCGCACGATGTAGATTCCCGCGTTGGCGTAGTAGTTGTAGGTTGGCTTTTCCTCCAGTCCGAGGATGCGGTTGCCTTCGCTTCTGAATATGGCGAGCGGCACCGACACCATGTATGGAATCGCCGCGATTGTCATATCGGCCTGTTCCTCGATGTGCTGCAGGAACATGTCCTCATAGCTTATTGTGGTAAACAGGTCGGAGTTCATTATCAGCACATTGTCGTGCGACAGCCCGTCGACAAGCTTGGCTGCTCCGATTGTGCCGAGTTTGCGTGGTTCGCGCACGCAGCGCACGTCGACGCCGCTCACCGGACGCGAGAAATGCTCATCGAGCTGCTCTGCGAGGTAGTTGGTCGTGACGGCAATGTTTCTCACCCCGTTCCTGGCGAGAGCCTCCACGTTGTAGTCGATGATGCACTTGTCGCCGATTTTGAGCAGCGGCTTCGGGGTGGTCAGTGTCAGCGGTCGCAGCCTCTCTCCGCGACCGCCAGCCATCATTATGGCGTCGAGCGGCAGGATGGAGTGGCAGGCTGTGAAGTCGTAGACCTCCACGATGCGGCATTCGCTGTCGAGGCACGGCACGAGCATGATTCCTTGTCGGCGCACCTCGCGCACCTTCTCCACGCTTATTTTGCCTTGTTCGAAGCGTCGGAAGTTGCGGTGCATTATCTCGCGGACTGTCACGTCGAGCGAGCGTTTGGCAATCAGAAATCGTCGCACGTCGCCGTCGGTCAGAGTGCCTGTCATGCGTTGCTTGTCGTCGACGGCGAAAAGCACCATCGATTGTCCCGACAGCCCGTTTATGCGCTCTATTGCCTCTATCAGAGAGGCGTCTTGGCTGATTATGTGTTTGCTGCAGTCGTACATTTGAAAAAAACTTATTGGAGTCCGAAATTATAGATAAAAATCGTAACGGGCAAATTCTGAATGATTATTTGATTGCAAATTGCGTAATCGTCGGGAAAAAACAAGCGCGGAAGCTTGAATTTCTACAAACTTCCGCGCTGTGTTGTAATTGATGCGTCGTGTTATTTTCCACATTTTGCCTTGATGGCAGACTTTATGCGGTCGAAAATCTCATCAACGCTTCCCATGCCCTCGATGGCGAGGTATTCGCCTCCGTCCTCGTAGAATTTCTGCAGTGGCTGTGTCTGTGAGTGGTACACTTTCAAACGACTTTTGATGGTCTCGAGATTGTCATCGCTGCGTCCCGACTCCTGTCCGCGTTTGAGCAGACGCTGTACGAGTTCGTCCTCGTCGACGTGCAGGCCGACCACGGCGTCGACTTTTGCACCGCGCTCGGCAAGCATAGTCTTCAGAGCCTTTGCCTGCTCGATAGTGCGTGGAAAACCGTCGAAAATCACGCCGTCGCGTGCTTCCGGAGTGTTGTCGAGGATGTCGGCAAGAATGCTGATCATCAACTCGTCAGGAATCAATTGTCCTTTCGAAATATAGGCATCGGCAGTGCGGCCGAGTTCCGTGCCGCGTGCGATGTGGTCGCGCAGCACTTCTCCTGTAGAGATGTGGTGCAGGCCATAGTTCTTGATTAAGTTCTCGCTCTGAGTGCCCTTCCCGGAACCCGGAGCGCCAAAAATAACGATGTTGAACATAACTAATTGTAGATTTAAATGTTCGGGCTTCACCGTTTGCAATGATGAAGCCCGAAGATTATAGGGTTATAAATTACTTTCAAGGATGTATATATCCTTCAAGTTTCGGGCTTGTTCGTCAAGGTCGAGTCCGTAGCCGATGATGAATTTGGTCGGAATCTCGAAGCAGCAATAGTCGACGTTGACATCTACTTTTGCAGCAGAAGGCTTGCGCAGCAATGTGGCGAAACGGATTTCGGCAGGGTTCTGCTTTTTTAGTTCGGCAACGAGCTGCTGGGCGGTGTAGCCAGTGTCGACGATATCCTCGACAATCACGATTGTGCGTCCGGAGATGTCCTGGTCGAGTCCGAGCAGTTGCTTTACCGAACCAGTCGATTGCGTTCCGCAATAAGACTTGAACCTGATGAAAGAGATTTCCGATGGGAAATCGATCTGACGGAATAGGTCGGCGGCAAAAATAAATGCGCCGTTAAGCACGCACACAAACAAAGGGTTCTTGCTTTCGCAGTCTTTCTTTATTTCAGCTGCTACTTCTTTGATTCTTGCTTGAATCTTGTCGTTTGTAATGTAGGGAACAAACGTTTTATCGTCGATGACTACCTTGTCCATAAAGGGTTGGAATTTTAATAAATTGCGCAAATTTACGAATAATTAATTGTATTGCAATGCGTATATAGAAAAATGTGTGGACAAAATTACAAAGACGCTTGAATATTGCGTTCTTTCATCAGATGTTCGGCGATGAGCCAGTCGAGCGGAGTGTCGAGGTCGATTGATCGGCCGGCATCCATCGGACACATTCTGCGGCGTTTGAACTTGCCGAGAGGCATCTGTCTGAGGCTTGTGGTGTTGATGACGTAGACCGCGCCGTTGTATTCCCACGCTTTTGGGGCATCCTGGCGCCGGGTGAAAGTCCCGTCGCCTTTCGAGATTTGCAGAAAACCATCGTCGCCTTCCTCGAAGCAGTTGTAGTAGGGGTTGCTTTCCGCCTCTTTTACGGTCACCACCATGTCGATGTCGGGCGTGTAGAGCTCGAGTGCGCGGCGCACGTCGTCGGCGGTGCGCATTGGCGATGTTGGCTGCAGAAGCACGAGTCTGTCGTAGTCCATGCCGCGGTTATGGTAGAAGTCGAGGGCGTGCAGCATCACCTCGTATGAGCCGCTCTTGTCGGTGGCGAGGCTGTCCGGGCGCATGAACGGCACGTCGAGTCCCATTTTCCGTGCGGTCTCGGCGATTTCCGGGTCGTCGGTCGAGAGGCAGATGTCGCGGTCGTCGGCAAATTCGTCGTAACCGGCCTGCACCCGGCCCACAAAGTCCAGGCCCTCGATCTCCAGCCGGTCCGGCGCGCCGTTTTGCGCCACGCGCCGCTTTGCTTCCGCCGCGGGCAGGGATGAGATACAGGGTTTTCATTGCAACCAATGTGTTTGTAAACCAAACGGGGCTGTATCGTAGATGATGCAGCCCCGCTTGTATTTCGGTTTTTTGTAAATCTTATTTTGCAGGAGCCTGCTGAGCCGGAGCCGCTGCCGGAGCCTGAGCTGTTTTAGGAGCCTCTTTCTTGGCGGCAGGAGTGCCGAAGTTGGCCGGAGCTGTTGTCTGGGAAGGAACGTCCTGTGTGCGTGAAGCCTGTTCAGCCTTTGTTCCACCGATAAAGAAGGCGGAAGCGATGCTGAGCACGCAGATTACGATTGCGAGAGTCCAAGTTGCTTTTTCAACGAAACTGTTCGTTTTGCGAACGCCGAGGATTTGGTTTGAACTTGCGTAGTTGGAAGCCAGACCTCCACCTTTGGATTTCTGGATCAAAACGATGCCAATCATCAAGATTGAGGCAATCACTATGAAAATTACTAATGCTTTAAACATTTCTGTTATTGTTTATTTTGTTTATATTTCTCGTTTTCAATCAGTTTCTTGAGGAAACGGATTTGGTCTGCAAAGTAAATACTTTTTTCTGAATAATTCAAACTTAATGATTGAATAATTTCTAAAGCCTTTGCGAATTTATGCTGACGGATGTATATTTTTGCGAGACTCTCGCTCAGCAGCGACGGGTCGTCGTCGGCGACTGGGGCTGTTGGCTTTGGTGCGCGCGCCACTTCCTCCGCCACTTCGTCCGCCTGTCTGTCG
>ERZ779890.42-NODE-42-length-127166-cov-5.035937_pt1 | contig 127166 bp, 114 predicted proteins | sample MGYA00511553_ERZ779890 | MGnify/ENA primary metagenome ERZ779890 (study PRJEB29588, sample SAMEA2152064) | human gut metagenome | biome: human gut; feature: human-associated habitat; material: faeces | place: Denmark | collected 2008/2010 ... | reverse complement strand
GATTTTCAATCATTGATTGTTTGACAAGATCTTGCATATCTAAAGCATTGATATGATATAAGATTCCTAATTGTTGAATTATTTTTTCATCTTCTTGATCAAACATTTTCTTAGATAATTGTAAATTTTCAATACCTTGATAAAACAACGTTAGATCATAACTATTTTCAATAGAATTATGTATTTTTTGTTTATATTTTTTTTCTTTTAATATATTTTTTTCATGATGATGAATTTCAAAAACATCTGTAAACGATGCTGTCATTTCTTGATAATCATTTAAATTAACATTATACGTTTGAAAAATCGCTATTGTTTTTTCATATTCATCCTTCAATCTATCTTTCAATAAACGATTAAGAATTTGATGATTAATAAATTCTTGAGGTGATAACGGCATTTTCAAATCAAAAAGATAACGATTATCATTCGTTTGTTTAACATATGAACATACAAGTCCTACAGCTTCTAACTTATCAAAAGATTCCTGTAAAGAATTTAATGAAAATCCTGATAATTTACATAATCTAGAAATCAAAGAAGGACTTTTTGTAAGTGTCATTTGATCCAATTCACTATTGAGTGTTAGATAAAGAGCAGTAGCTTCCATCCCAATCAATGGTTGATAAAGTTGTAAAACTGTTTTATAACCTGTTAAATCAAGCATATAACTACTTCTTACTTGATAAACATCACTCGTTAATAATTTCTTCATGACTGATCCTTTCTATAAATTCATCAATTTGTTTATATAACTCTTCTATCCCTTGATTGTTATCAAAAACAATATCGGCCATTTCTCTTTTCTTTAAAGAAGAAATTTGGTTATTGATAATTGTATAAGCATAACTTTCATCAATATGATCTCTTGCCATCAATCTTTGAACTTGTCTTTGTTCATCTAAATAAACAACAATAATTTCATCACACAAATATTCTAAATGAGACTCATATAATAAAGGAATATCTAAAAAGATACAATCTCTCTCTTTATTTTTTTCAATTTCTTCCTTCATTTTTAAAATCACATAAGGATGTATAATAGCCTCTAACTGTTTTTTCGCATTTTTATCATGAAAAACAATTCTTCCTAATGCCTTTCGATCAACAATTCCATCTTTAACACATCCAAATAACTCTTGAACCTTCAAAATACATTCTTGATCAATTGTTAGAGCATTTCTTGAAATCAAATCCGCATCAACAACAAGATAACCTCTTTCTATTAAATAATGTGTGACTGTCGATTTCCCACATGCAATACTTCCTGTTATTCCGTATACTTTCATCGTTTTGCCTTTTGACATATTGGACAATAATATGTTCCTCTTTCATTAATCATTACTTTTTTTATCTCATGTCCTAATGGACAATGCTTTTGCATATGCACTTTTAATTGCACTTGAAACAAACCATCAATTCCATTAGCACTAAAAGAATGAATTGTCGTTCCACCTTGTAAAATAGCCTTATTTAAAATCTCACAAGCAACATCCACTAATTCTTTAACTCTCTTTTTACTTAAAACATTGGCTTTAGTATAAGGATTTAAATGCATTTGATAACAAATTTCATTTGCATAAATATTTCCTATCCCTGTCATAATACTTTGATCTAGAAGAACTGTTTTAATCGCTTTATTTTTCTTTTTAAGTTTTTGATAAAGCTCTAAGTAATCTATTTCAAAAGGTTCAGGGCCTAATTTACTTAAAGGCAGTTGATTTTTATAATCATCATGATCCACCAACTTCATTCTTCCAAACTTTCTAACATCATTATATCTTAACTCCATGCCCTCATCTAATACAAAGATAACATGGTCATGTTTAGAAAGTATATCCCCTTTTTTACATATTATTAACACTTCGCCAACATCGTCAAAATAGCATCTGTCGACGTTTAAGGCTATTTGTGTTATAATATAGAGCAGTATTTAAGCAATAGAAATTAATGGGTTTTCCATCTTAAAGGAGTAATTATAATGCGTATTGTAATAGCTGGTGCAGGCAAGCTTGGCTTTAGTATTGCACAGCTTTTAGCTGAAGATCAGTTTGACGTAGTAGTTGTAGAAATTGACCCCAAGCGCAAGGACGTCATCCAAAATACTTTGGACGTACTGGCGATTGAAGGCAACTCCTGCAGCCCTACTACTTTTGCTGATCCTGATATCAGTGCTTCCGATGTGCTTATCGCCTGCACAGATAGTGATGAAGTAAATATGGTGACCTGCCTGATGGCCAAGAATCATGGTATTAAGCATACCGTTGCCCGTATCCGCAACGTGGATTATGCTATCCATTCGCCGGAAATGCTTAAGGATGATATGAAAATTGACCTCGTAATCAACCCTGAGCGTATTACCGCAGGTGAAATCGACCATATCCTGATGACACCATCTGCCTTGAACGTAGATGATTTTGCTGACGGTAAGGTGCGTATGTTCGAAGCCAAGGTGAAGGAGGATTCACCTATCGTTAATATACCGCTGAAGGATTTGAATATTCCTAAGGATATCCTGATGGCCATGGTTTTCAGACGTCATCAGATGATAATTCCTCATGGTAATGATTACGTAATTCCGGGCGATAACGTTTACTTCGTAGGCAAGCATGAAGCAATCCGTGAGTTTGAAAATTCCTTCTCCAATACTTATGAAAAGCTGGAGAAGGTTCTCATCATCGGTGCAGGCCGCACAGGTCGCTTTTTGGCTCCCATGTTGGAAAAGCAGGGCATTCAGGTAAAGGTTATCGAAAAGGATAAGGACCGTTGCCAGCTTTTAGCTGCTAAGCTGAAGCGAGGTTTGGTTTTGTGCGGTGACGGTACCGATATTGACCTTCTGATTGAAGAGGGCGTTTCGGAAGCAGACGTTGTTATCTGCCTGACCGAAGATGATAAGCTGAACCTTTTGCTGGCACAGCTGGCCAAGCATCTGGGCGCACGTAAGACCATCGTGCGTGTTGCACGTAACGAATATATTGAGCTGATGGAAAAGGTTGGCGTAGACATCGTACTGTCTTCGCGTCTTTTGAGTGCAGGCGAGGTGTTGCGTTTCGTCCGCAAGGGTGGTATCGTATCCGTATCCCTGCTGGAGGGCGCACAGGCCGAGGCTTTGGAAATCATCGTTGGCGAAAACAGCGATGTAGACGGTGTGGCAGTGCGTGATATGAATCTGCCGCCGGAATGCTTGCTGTGTGCTATTGTGCGTGGTAATGAAGCCTATATTCCTAATGGTAATACTGTCTTGCATGCCAATGACCGCGTAATTCTCTTTATCAAAAGTGAATTTTCCAAGACTACAGTACCGTTATTTGAAGGCCGGGGCGCTTAACTATGGATTCAAGGCTTGTTAACCGTTTATTAGCCAAGCTGACAATAGCATTTTCCTGTGTATTACTGGTGCCGCTGATTGCTGCATTAATTGCAGATAGGGAGCATATATGGATTTTTATATTTACGCTGATTACAACGAGCACTATCGCTTCGCTTTTTAACCTCTTTGGCAGCAGAAGACCGCGTCAGCGCCTGCGTGTGCGTGAAGCCATTGCGGTCGTAGGCTGCGGTTGGCTGCTGGTCTGTCTGATGGGTGCGCTGCCGTATTTGTTTTTAAATCCGGCGGATCCGATTGCGGCGGTTTTTGAAAGTGTTTCCGGTTTTTCTACTACCGGTGTTACTACCGCACTTTCTTTTAACGATTTTCCGCCTAGCATCCGTGTCTGGCGCTGTCTGACGCACTGGACCGGCGGCATCGGCGTTATCATGCTGTTTATTATCATCATGCCGCAGATGAATAGCGGTACAAGCTATCTGTTCAACGCAGAGCTTCCTGGTGGTACGGCTGAACGTACTTTGCCGAAAATCAAGGAATCTGCCATGATGATTCTCTTAATATATGTTATTTTAACAGCAGTGGAGGTTGCCTTACTGCTGCTTGCAGGTTTGCCGATATTTCAGGCGCTGAACCTGGCGTTGGCAACTATGGCGACAGGCGGCTTTTCATATTATCACGATAGCCTGATTTCCTTTAGGTCTGTTTATGTTGAGATTATTGCTATTGTTTTTATGCTGATTGCCAGCATGAACTTTTCTTTGTATTATAAAATCTGGCGTGGCGATTGGGCGTCCGTGCGTCAGGACAGCGAACACAGATATTATCTGCTGATCCTCACAACAGCGGCTGCACTTATCTGTGGCAATCTGTATTTTTCCGGTTATATGGATTTTAACGGCGCTCTTCGTCACAGTATTTTCCAGGCTGTGTCTATCGGTAGTACGACTGGCTATGCGTCGGACGACTATAACAACTGGCCCAGCTTCAGCCGCAGCGTTCTGCTGATGCTGATGTTCATCGGCGGCTGCAGCGGTTCAACCGCAGGTGGCATTAAGATTACGCGTCTGGTTATCCTGCTGAAGGCAGGCTGGGCAGAGCTGTTGCGTACTCTGCACCCGCGCATCGTTTATTCCATCAGAATGGGTGAGCGCGAAATCAACCCGATTATCGTCGGCAATATTACGCGTTTCTTCTTCCTGTATATTTTGGTCTTTATTGTCCTTACTATCCTGATTTCCCTGTCGGGGATACCGATAATGGAATCAATGGGCTTGATTGCTGCCTGTATGAGCAGTGTAGGTCCGGCCTTCGGTATCGTCGGCCCGACATCTACCTATAATTGCCTTTCCGATTGGGCACGTTTCATCAGCATTTGGGCGATGATTTTGGGACGTCTGGAAATTTTTACGCTGCTGGTTATCATGCGCCCAGATTTTTGGCGCGATAAGCAGAACTGGTAACGGCAGGAGGTATAGAAGATGAATGCAAAGGTTATAATATATCTCCTGGGAAAAATTTCTGCCGGCCTGGCAATTGCACAGCTGTTGCCGCTTTTGATGTCTGTTGTTTACGGCGAATATGCTACCTCCAGAACCTTTATCTTTTCCATAGCGGTAGCTGTTATTTTAGCCGGAATCTTTGATTACTATGGTGACGGTAGAGGAGCACGTAATTTATCCGTGCGCGAGGGTATCGGCACGGTATTCTTTTCGTGGCTTTTGGCGGCTGCCCTGGGTGCGTTACCATATTGCTTTGACGGCATTTTGAATCCCGCCGCCGCCTACTTTGAAAGTATGTCCGGACTGACCACTACCGGCGCAACGGCGATTGCCAATCTTGACATAGTATCGCGCAGCTTGCTTTTGTGGCGCACGCTGACGCACTGGATTGGCGGTATCGGCATCATCGTGCTGTTCGTAGCGCTGCTGCCGCAGATTGCCGGTGGTGCTGTGTATCTTTTTAACGCGGAGGTCAGCGGCTTTTCCAACAGCCGTATTCTGCCGCGTATCCGTACAACTGCAGTAGCGTTGTTCTATATCTATCTGCTGTTTACGATTATTCTTACCGGTATGCTTGCAATTTTGGGCATGAGCACCTATGATGCTGTCAACCATGCCTGCTCTGCGATTGCTACCGGCGGTTTTTCTACCTATAATGACAGCATTGCGCATTTTCACAGTGCGGGTATTGAGATTGTTACCGGTTTGTTCATGATTTTGGCGGCAGGTAACTTCGCCTTATACTATCAGGTTACGCAAATTGGCCTGAAGGTTTTGTGGCATGATCTGGAATTCAAAAGCTACATTGTGTTGCTGACTATTTTCACTGTTTTAATCAGCATCAACATCATTATGGTGAATGGCTACAGTGTGGCAGACGGTGTGCGTGAAGCCTTCTTCCAGGTGGCTTCCTTTGGCAGTACTACGGGCTATGTTTCGGCGGACTACGACCAGTGGCCGTCTTTCTCTAAGCTGATTTTGGCTGTAACCTTCCTGACAGGCGGCTGCGCAGGCTCTACTGCCGGCGGTATTAAGGTCTGCCGTTTTATCGTACTGCTGAAAACTGTTATGGCGGAGCTGCGTCGCACTATGCATCCGCAGATGCTGCTCAACGTTTACTACGCTAAAAGACGTCTGCCGACAGAAACGATTATCAACGTCAGCCGTTTCTTTTTCGTTTATGTTCTGGTTATCGCTGTTTTGACTATGCTGCTCTGCTTAAGCGGTGTGGACGTAGATGAGGCCGTTTTCGGCGTGGCCTCCTGTATTTCCAGTGTTGGTCCTGCGTTTGGCAGTATCGGTGCTACGGGTAACTATGCCGGTGTTACCGGTATGGGACAGCTGACGCTGGCGTTGGCTATGCTTTTGGGACGCTTGGAGCTGTTTACAGTGCTGGCATTGCTCCGTGGTGAATACTGGCGCAGCAGCAAGAGATGGTAAAGTGAATATGTGGGATGAATAAAGTAAATCCGACGTGCTGTAGAAGCGGTGCGTCGGATTTTTTCGCCTAACCCCCTTCTCCTGAAAAACTGTAATATGCGTTACAATCTTAAGTGAATTTAAAAAATTATGAGAAATTTTTCACAAAAAGCAGGATAAATGGGCAATATCAGCGAAATACTTGTCATAACAAATGCCTGATAAAGGGGGATTTATCATGAAAGAGTACACTGGAGATAAGATTAGAAATGTGGCCATTGTGGGTCATGGTGGAGCAGGAACCACGTCCGTTACCGAAGCCCTGCTGTATCGCAGCGGAGCAATCAGCAGAATGTGCAAGGTTGAAGACGGTGCTACCACCACTGACTATGAACCCGAGGAAATCAAGCGTAAGGTCTCCGTTAACGCCACTTTGGCACCTGTTGAATGGCGTGATACCAAGATTAACTTCATCGACACTCCCGGCTTTGCTGACTTCGTTGCCGAGGTTAAAGGAGCTTTTAGAGCAGTAGACAGTGCGTTGATCGTGGTTTGCGCAACCAGCGGTGTACAGGTTGGTACCGAACAATGCTGGAAGCTGGCTGAAGAAGCCGGTTTGCCGCGTATCATTTTTGTCAACAAGATGGATCGTGAAAACGCTGATTTTGATAGCATTTTGGATAACCTGCGTGGTAAGTTCGGTAAGCATGTACTGCCGTTACAGCTGCCTTTGGGCAAGGAGGAAAACTTCCAGGGTATTATAGACCTTTACAAAATGAAGGCCTATCGTGCCAACGGTAATGGCTCCGATGAAATAGAGATTCCGGATGAGTATAAAGAGACTGCTGCTGCTGCTCACGAAAAGATGGTAGAGGCTGCGGTTGAAGCAGATGACGATTGCATGATGCGTTATTTGGAAGGAGAAGAGATTAGCGACGAGGAAATTATGAAATGTCTGATTAAAGGCATTCGTCAGGCTATCATCTATCCTATGCTTTGCGGCAGTGCCTACAAGAACATTGGTCTTGGTCGATTGATGAACGCTATCATCGACTTTACCTATCCGGCAATTTTGAACGACTATATCGTTATGGATAAAGAAACCGGCGAAGAAGAAGTACGTGACGCCAATGCTCCGATGGCGGCGTTGGTATTTAAGACAACTTCCGATCCCTTTGTTGGCCGTCTAAGTTATTTCCGTGTATTCTCAGGCTCAATTAAAGCAGATAGCGTAGTTTATAACTCTCGCCGTGAAGAAGAAGAGCGTATTGCTAACATCTTCACAATGCGTGGTAAGACTCAGATTCCTATGAAGCAGGTTCCTGCCGGTGATATCGGTGTAGTTGCCAAGATGCAATATACCTCTACCGGTGACACCCTCTGCGACAAGAACTCTGAGGTTGAATTCCCGCCCATTAACTTCCCGCTGCCGATGTACACCAGAGCAATTTACCCGAAGAAAAAGGGTGATGAGGACAAGATCATGTCCGCTCTGAATCGTCTGATGGATGAAGACCCGACGATTATCGTTACCAAGAACCCTGTTACCAAGGAAACCTTAATCAGCGGTATGGGCGACCAGCACATTGATATAATCATGGAGCGTATGCAGCGTAAATTTGGTGTTGAGGCTATTCTCAAAGCACCGATTATCGAATATCGCGAAACTATTCGTGGCTCTGCCGAGGTAGAAGGCAAGCACAAGAAGCAGTCCGGCGGTCATGGCCAGTATGGTCACGTAGTTATTAAAATGGAGCCCCTGCCGCCCGGAGGTGGATTTGAGTTTGTAGATAAGATTTTCGGTGGCGCAGTACCTCGCCAATATATCCCCGCTGTTGAAAAGGGCATGCGTGAAGCTATGGAAAAGGGTATCCTTGCAGGCTATCCGGTTGTAGATATGCGTATTACCCTGCTTGATGGTTCGTATCATACTGTCGATTCCTCTGAAATGGCATTTAAAACTGCTTCCAATATCGCCTTCAAGAAGGCCATGGAACAATGCAAGCCGGTGTTGCTTGAGCCTATTTACAGCTTAAACGTAACCTGTGCCGATTCTATGATGGGCGATGTTATCGGCGATTTGAACTCCAAACGCGGTCGCATTCTCGGTATGCAGAGCGTAGAAGATGGCTTGAGCGTAGTTAATGCTCAGGTATCCTATGCAGAGATTTCGGAATATGCCGTAGACCTCCGCGCAATTACCCAAGGCCAGGGAACCTTCGAAATGAAATTCGACCATTACGAAGATGTTCCGCCTAAGATGGCAGAAAAAATTATCGCTGAACATAAGGAAGCATAATTAAACCTGCGACAACTGAATAAAGCGTTTACGGGCCTGCCGACTGACGTGAGTCAGCCGGCAGGTTTGCTGTTGGACGAAGTTTTTGTTTCAGCTTCATTTAAGTTATGCCTGCGACAATAATACTGCAGCCGCTGCTATTGACTAAGCGGAATAAATATGCTAAAATCTACAGTTGAGTACGAAAGATGATCGCGGCTGGCTTTAAGCCAGATGAGGAAAGTCCGAGCTCCACAGGGCAGGATGCCGGATAACGTCCGGCGAGGGTGACCTCAGGGATAGTGCCACAGAAATGTGTACCGCCTGCATTTGCAGGTAAGGGTGGAACGGTGCGGTAAGAGCGCACCAGCGGTCTGGTAACAGGCCGGCTAGGGAAACCCCATCCGGAGCAAGACCAAATAGGGGAGGGATGAAGCTGCCCGCTGAGCCTTCCGGGTTGTGTCGCTTGAGCTTGCAGGTAACTGTAAGACTAGATAAATGATCATCACCGCTTCGCGGAACAGAACTCGGCTTATTGAGTACTCATACCTTGCAAAACGGCTGCCTGATGGCAGCCTTTTTTGTCTGATTTTATTTGAGCAGATTTTTTGGCAGAAGAATAAGTGGTGTAATATAATGAAGAAAAAAGTTTCTTTAGTAGTGCCGGTGTTTAATGAAGAAGATAACCTGCACGAATTTCACAAGCATGTGACCGCTGTTATGCAGCAGGAAGCCTATGATTACAATATTATTTTTGTTGACGACGGTTCGCGTGACACCAGTGCGCTGATTCTGGCAGAGCTGGCGTCGCAGGACGATCATGTGGAGGCCTATCTTTTGAGCCGTAACTACGGCCACCAGATGGCGCTTACCTGTGGCCTTGATCATGCCGACGGTGACGCGGTTATCACCATGGATGGTGATTTGCAGCATCCGCCTGAGCTGATTCCCAAGCTGCTGCGCCTTTGGGAGGCAGGCAACGAGATTGTGCAGACTAAGCGCATGGCTACGGAGGATGCAGGCTTTTTCAAGAACCTGACATCTGCAGCCTACTATAAGATTATCAACACCTTATCTAAAGTAGAAATTACTCCCGGCGGCAGTGACTTCCGTCTGATGGACAGGATTGCGGTTGATGCCTTCAAGTTGTATCGTGAGCGTGCGCGCTTTATACGCGGCCTGGTAAATACACTCGGCTTTCATGTTGCTGTGGTGGAATTTGTGGCACCGCCACGCTTTGCGGGCCGGTCCAAATTCAATCTGTACAAGATGCTGCACTTTGCACTTGACGGTATTACGGCCTTTTCCAACCTGCCTTTGCGCTGGGCTTTTTACATAGGCATTGTTTTCGGTATGTGCAGTATTCTGCTTTTGGGCCATGTTTTTTATGTAAAATTTGTGACCAACGATGCCGTTCCGGGGTGGGCAACTACTACTGTCAGTGTTTTGTTTCTTGGAGGAATTCAGCTTGTAGGGATAGGTATCCTTGGCGAATATATTGGGCGTATCTTTGAAGAAATCAAGCATAGACCACTATATTTAGTGGCGCGCCACCTGCAAAAATGTAATAAAATAAACGATAATAAAGCAAAATAAGCGCATTAATATTATAACAAATTAGGATTTTACAGAAACGATATTTTGTGGTATAATAAGTATGTCTTAGAAAAGAAGAAAGGATGTAGGTGCCAGTGGTCAAACGCAAAGTATTAGTTTTCTGTATGACAGTTTTGTTTAGTTTAAGCTGTGCTGTAACAGCTTTGGCTTCCTTCCAACGCGGAGACGATGGACAGGAAGTAGTGGCAATTCAAAAGAGATTGGTAGAATTAAGTTATTCTATTAATAATATAGATGGTGATTTCGGTCCCGAAACTGAAAGAGCTGTTAAAAACTTCCAATCTGATAAAGGATTAGAGGTTGATGGTATTGTAGGGTCAGCTACCTATAGAGCGCTGATGAACAGGGAGATGCCTCCTAACCGTAGCAATTCCGTTGTACGCAACGTACTGCGTTCTGCTTACAGTGTCATCGGTACTCCATATGTATTTGGCGGAACTACTCCTTATGGTTTCGACTGCTCCGGCTTTACTCAGTATGCATTTGCCAGAGCAGGTGTATATCTGCCGCGTATGGCTGACAGCCAGTTCTACTCCGGCCGTCAGATTTCCATGAGCCAGCTTCGTCCTGGCGATTTGATTTTCTTTACCACATATGAAGCGGGTGCTTCTCATGTTGGTATTTATGTTGGCGACGGCAACTTCATTCATGCAGGCACCAGCACCGGCGTAACTGTTTCTTCCGCATTCACCGGCTATTGGGGCGCACGTTATTACGGCGCTTGCCGTGTTCTCTAAGAGTTTCAAGCAGATAGGCTTCGGCTTATCTGCTTTTTCTTATGCAAAGTATTGGAAATTTTATTTATTTATGATATAATAAAACAGGTTATTGGTGTGGGTGATTCATTCTTAATTGACAAGATGGTTAACTCCTGACGGTCCCGCCGCTGTGAAGGCCTTGTGTCTAAGTCAGCAGTCAGCCTATGCTTTATTCTGAATCCACGGGTGATGGAGGCAGTTGGGTTTGCTAATTGCATGGAATAATTGTCATTAGTTAATTCTGTCTTTATGGCTTTTGTCGGATTCGGCAGAAGTCTTTTTTTATTATTGATAATCCCTACCATATGGGAAAATTAATTGTGAAGGAGCTGCACTTTGGAAGAATATCAGTTTTCGCAAGGAAAGGTTTTGCGTTGTGGTTATACTACCGGCAGCTGTGCAACGGCCGCATCCAAGGCAGCAGCTACAATGTTGCTGACGGGCGAGCGTGTTGAAACTGTGCGCATTGACACTCCCAAGGGAATTGTGCTTGACCTTGAGCCCTTGGATGTAGAGATGACACCGGATTACGTCAGCTGCGCAATCCGCAAGGATTCCGGTGACGATCCTGATGATACTAACGGCGTGTTGGTTTATGCCAGAGCCGAAAGAACTGACGGCAGCGGTATTGAGCTGGAAGGCGGCGTAGGCGTTGGCAGGGTGACTAAGCCCGGTTTGGCATGTGCTGTAGGCGGACCGGCGATTAATCCAACTCCGCGCAGAATGATTACGCAGGAGGTTGGCAAGGCTATGGAGGCTGCTGGTTATAACGGTGGCATGAAGCTGACGATTTCTATTCCCGCAGGTGTAGAAATTGCCAAGAAAACCTTCAACCCCCGTCTTGGTATTATCGGCGGTTTGTCGGTTTTAGGAACAAGCGGCATTGTAGAGCCGATGAGTGAAAAGGCGCTGATTGAAACGATGTATGTGGAAATCAGAGCACAGAAGGCACGCGGTAATAAAAATCTGCTGGTGTTCTTCGGCAACTACGGCGAGGACTTTACCCGCGATGAAATGAAGCTTGACCTTGACGGTCATGTTACCTGCAGTAACTTTGTGGGTGAGCTTTTGGATTATGCTGTTTACTGCGGCTTTGAAACCTTGCTGCTTATCGGGCATTCCGGTAAGCTGGTGAAGGTGGCGCAGGGCGTAATGAATACACATTCCAAGTATGCGGACTGTCGAACGGAGCTGTTTGCTTTGGAGGCGATGTTCCACGGAGCTTCGGTGGAGGTAGGACGTGAAATTTACGGTTGCCTTACTACCGATGAGGTGACTAAGGTTCTGAAACGTGAGCAAATCTTTGAGCCTGTGATGGACAAGGTTACGGAAAAAATTGATTTTTACATGCAGCATAGAGTGCATGGCAAAATAAAAACGGCTGCTTTGATGTTTTCCAATGTTTATGGCATTTTGGGCAAGACCAAGTACGCAGACGAATTAATCCAGCTACATAAGCAAAAAGGAGTATGAGAGAATGAGAGGCAAACTTTATAGTGTTGGTATCGGTCCCGGAGACCCGGAATTAATGACCCTGAAGGCTGTACGCCTGTTGAAGGAATGTGACGTTGTTGCATTGCCTAAGGGAGATACCGACGTAATGACGGCTAAGGAAATCGTTAATCACGTAGTAGATCTTGATGCAAAACCCCAGCTTATTATTTATATGCCTATGACTAAGGACATGGCAGCAATGGACAAGGCACACCGCGAGGGTGCCGATGCTATTGAAAAGCTGCTTGATGAAGGCAAAAACGTTGTGTTCATTACCCTCGGCTGTCCTACCGTATATGCAACCTGCATTTACGTTCATAAGCTGGTATTGAAGGATGGCTATGATGCAGAGCTGGTTGCAGGCGTAACCTCTATCTGCGCTGTTGCAGCTAAGCTGAACACTTCCCTGTGCGAAAGAGCGGAACCGCTGATTGTTCTGCCAGGCAGCTACAAGCAGTCCGCAGTGTTCCTTGATGGCCCCGGCAACAAGGTGCTGATGAAATCTGCAAGCGAAATCGGCCGTGTAGTTGACGAGCTGCGCGAGCGTAAGCTCATTAAAAATTCCGGTATGGTTGAAAGATGCGGCCTGCCGGGTGAAAAAATCTATCGTAACCTTGAAGAAGTAGATCCTAAGAGCAGCTATTTCTCTGTAATATTGGTTAAAGAAAAGGAGTTTGATGAATAATGATCTATTTTATTGGTGCTGGTCCTGGTGCAGCTGACTTAATTACTGTAAAAGGTAAAGAGCTTTTGGAAAAGGCTGACCTGGTTATTTACGCAGGCTCCCTTGTTAACCCGGAACTGCTGAAATACTGCAAACCGGAATGTACTATTATGAACAGTGCAACCATGACCTTGGAAGAGGTTATCGCTGCTATGGTTCCCGCAGCTCAGGCTGGCCAACTGGTTGTACGTCTGCACACCGGCGACCCCAGCGTTTACGGTGCACATCGCGAGCAGATTGACCTGCTGCGCAGCTACAACCTTGACTATGAGGTTGTTCCAGGCGTAAGCTCCTTCTGCGCTGCTGCTGCTTGCCTGAAGGCTGAATACACTCTGCCGAATGTAAGCCAATCTGTTATTATCACCCGTATGGAAGGCCGTACTCCGGTTCCGAGCCATCAGAAGATTGCCGACTATGCTGCTCACAAGGCAACCATGGTTATCTTCCTGAGCAGCGGTATGCTGGAAAAACTGCAGACCGAGCTCGTAAGAGGCGGTTACAGAAACGATACTCCGGCTGCTATTGTTTACAAAGCATCCTGGCCGGATGAAAAGGTTATCCGCTGCACCGTTGGTACCCTGGCAGAAAACGCTGCTAAATACGGTATCAACAAAACTGCACTGATTACCGTCGGCGGCTTCCTGGGCAATGCTTATGACCGCAGCGAGCTGTACAACCCGACCTTCGCTCACGGCTTCCGTGAAGCAGACCCGACTAAACTGGACGTTAAGCCCGAGGTTAAATAAGCTATGCGCGCGGCTATATTTTCCTTTTCGGCGCGTGGCGCGGATCTGAGCAAAAAGGTTGCCGAATATCTGCACAGCATCGGTTATGAAACGGAGCTGCAGACTGTAGCGAAGTATGCGGAGCAGACGGGCATTGCTCCGATGCTGCCGGACCATAACGGTGCCTGCGCAGCTGTTTTCAACAAATGTCAGGCGTTGGTGTACGTTGGCGCTGTCGGTATTGCGGTGCGTACTATTGCACCCTTTATCAAAAGCAAGCTGACGGACCCTGCGGTTATTTCGGTAGACGAGCGCGGCAGCTTTGTTATTCCTCTGCTTGCAGGTCACATCGGCGGAGCCAATGAGCTTTCGCGTTGTCTGGCAGCAGCGTTGGGCGCAACTGCCTGCGTGACCACAGCAACGGATGTCAACGGCCTTTTCGCTGTTGATGAATGGGCGGCCCGCAACCGCATGGTGCTGTGCTCTTTGGCAGCAGCCAAGGATTTTGCTGCAGCACTGGTTGGCGATGAAAAGGTAGGCCTGTATTATGATAAGGAATTTCAGCTTACAGGTCCGCTGCCCAAGCTGGTAGCAGAGGACAGCAGTTTGCCTGTCGGCATGGCTGTTACACTGAAAAAGCATTTGCAGCCGTTTAAAACTACGGTGCGCCTGCTTCCAAAGATTGTGCATTTGGGAATCGGCTGCCGTCGCAATACGCCTCTGGAAAATATTGAAGCTCTGGTACTGCCGGAGCTGGAAAAGCTGCAGCTGGACAAGCGTTCCGTTGTGGCAATCGCAAGCGTAGATTTGAAAAAAGACGAGCAGGGTTTACTGGCCTTTGCCAAAAAATATAACTTTGCTGCTAATTTCTATTCAGCCGATGAATTGAACAGCGTAGCAGGCGATTTCACGTCGTCGGCCTTTGTGCAGAGCGTAGTTGGTGTAAGCAACGTATGCGAGCGCAGTGCTGTGAAAGACAGCAGGGGCGGCAGGCTGCTGCTGCGCAAGACAAGTCTGAATGGTGTAACTCTGGCTGTTGCAGCCGAAAACCTGGTTCTGGATTTTGCCAGGACCGGATTGAAGACTGATTAAGGAGACGAGATAATGGGTAAATTATTTGTTGTGGGCCTTGGCCCCGGCGGCGTAGAGCAAATGACCAAAAGAGCTTACGACGCACTGAAGTCCTGCGATGTTATTGCAGGCTACAATGTATATGTTAACCTGATTAAGGAAGATTTCAAGGAGAAGGAATTCCTCTCCAACGGCATGCGTAAAGAGGTTGACCGCTGCAAGCTGGCTTTGGATGAAGCTCTGAAGGGCAAAACAGTTGCTATGATTTCCAGCGGTGACGCAGGTGTTTACGGCATGGCCGGCATTATGTGCCAGGTTGCCAAGGATCATCCCGAAATTGAGATTGAGGTTGTTCCCGGCATTACCGCAGCATGCTCCGGCGCTGCTGTATTGGGTGCACCGCTGATCAGCGACTTCTGCCTGATTTCCCTCAGCGATTTGCTGACTCCGTGGGAAAAAATTGAGAAGCGTCTTGACTGCGCTTCCAAAGGTGATTTCTGCATCTGCCTGTATAACCCTTCCAGCCACAAGCGTCATGATTACCTGCAAAAGGCTTGCGATATTATGCTGAAAAATCAGCCGGGTACTATTCCTGCAGGCATTGTACGCAACATCGGCCGCGATGGTCAGGACTTTGAACTGACTACTCTGGCAGAGCTGCGCGATAAACAGGTAGATATGTTCTCTACCGTTATTATCGGCAACACCCAGACCGAAGTAATCAATGGCCGTATGGTAACCCCGCGTGGTTACAAGCTGGCATGAAACCGGTAATCTGGCTTATTGGCGGTACCAGTGAGGGACGCCGCCTGATTAAGGAGCTGGCTAAGCTGCCGGTGGAGCTGTATGTTTCTGTTGCTACGGATTATGGTGCGTCTTTGATTGAGCCGCAGCCTGGAATGACCGTCATGGCAGAGCGTATGGACCTTGCAGCTATGCGTGCCTTTATTCGGGAGCATCGTCCTGCCTGCGTTATCGACGCTACGCATCCTTATGCTACCGTTGTTACGGCAACAGTGCAGGAGGCCTGCAGCACCGAGCAGGTTGAATATCTGCGTCTGGTGCGTCCGTCGGGCGAGGGCGGCGATTATATTACCGTTCACGATTTTGCGGAAGCAGTTGAGCTTCTGAATCATCTTGACGGCGGCATCTTCCTGACTACCGGAAGCAAGAATCTGCCGGACTTCACCGCAGTGCATGATTACGCCGAGCGTATCGTTCTGCGTATCCTGCCGCTGGAAAGCAGCCTGCAGATTGCCTTGAAGCTTGGTTACAAGCCTGCGCACATTATTTGCATGCAGGGACCGTTCAGCAAGGAGCTGAATGTTGCTATGCTGAAAAAGTATGGCAGCAAGTTTATGGTAACCAAGGATTCCGGTGCTGTCGGCGGCTTTGACGAAAAGGTGGAGGCAGCGGCTGCTGCCGGCGCCAAGCTGATAGTCATCGGCCGTGCACAGGAAGAAACCGGTGCCGGCTATAGTGAGATTGTTGATTATCTAAAGCAGCATTTTGCTGCCGGTAATTGATATAAATAAAAAGGAGGCTTGCTTCCTATGTCGCAAAAATTGCGCGTAAACATCGTCGGTATCGGCCCCGGTAACCCCGATTTGCTGACCGGCGAAGCACGTCAGGCTATTGCTTCAAGTAATATCCTGATTGGCGACAAACGCATGCTGGCTGCTTTTGCAGACAGCAGCAAAACTGTATATGATACAATCAAAACAGCTGCTATTGCTGAGATTGCAGCGCAGGCACAGCCTGATAAGGATGTGCTGGCGGTGCTGGTTTCCGGTGATGTAGGCTTTTTCAGCCTCGCCAAAACCATCAGCGGTAAGCTGCCGGATTGTGAATGTGTTCGCTACTGTGGCATCAGCAGCCTGGTGTATTTTTCCTCTAAGCTGCAGCTGTCCTGGGATGACGCCAAAATCGTCAGCATGCACGGACGCACACAAAACCTGGTAGCGGCAGTTGCCCGTAACAAAAAAGTATTTTCCTTGACCGGCGGAGAAAATTCTCCGCAAAAGCTGTGCGCACAGCTGTGTGAGCATGGTCTTGCTCAGGTTCAGGTCTATGTAGGTGAAAACCTTTCTTATCCCGAAGAAAAAATTACCAGCGGTACGGCGGAAGAAATTAGTGCCTTGGATTTCCCGTCCTTGTCCGTAATGATGATTTTGAACGAGGCTGCGCAAAGCTTTACCTCTACCGTACACGGCCTTGCCGATGACCTGTTCCAGCGCAGCAAGGTGCCCATGACCAAACAGGAGGTACGCAGCGTATCAATGTCCAAGCTGCAGCCGAAGGCTACAGATATTATTTATGACATCGGTGCCGGTACAGGCTCCTGTTCTATTGAGCTGGCATTGCTTGCCAGCCGTGGTAAGGTTTGGGCCTTTGAGCGCAACCCTGTTGCTGTTGAGCTCCTCGGAAAGAACAAGGCCTTGTTTGGCGTTGACAATCTGGAGGTTATTGCCGGTGAGGCTTTGGAAAACATTAAAGCTATGCCTGCTCCCGATTGTGTTTTCGTAGGCGGCAGCGGCGGCGATTTGTGTGAAATGCTGGATGTAATTTATGCCAAGAACAGTGACTGCCGTATTGTAATCAATGCTATTACGGTAGAAACCCTGGCAGAGGTTGCTGCTTATTACAAGGAGCATCCCGCTTACAGTCTGGAAATCGTCAATGTGTTTGTAGCGCGCAGCAAGCATCTGGGCAGCTACAACCTGATGATGGCACAAAACCCTGTATATGTAATGACTGCATTGAAGAAGGAAGATTAACATGGCTGAAGTAAAAGTTCCACGTTTTATGATCAGTGCTCCCGGTAGCGGCAGCGGCAAGACTACTATTGTCTGCGGCCTGCTGAAGGCGCTGATGGAAAAAGGGCTGTCTGTGGCAGCCTTCAAATCAGGACCTGATTATATTGACCCGATGTTCCATTCCCGTGTTATCGGAGCAAAATCCCGCAATCTGGATCTGTTCATGCTGGGGCAGGCTACAACCCGTTATCTGGTGGCAAAAAATGCACGCCGGGCAGATGTAGCTGTCTTTGAAGGAGCGATGGGCTTTTACGACGGTATGGGTAAAACCACGGAAGCCAGTGCTTACGAGCTGGCCTGCACCTGCGATGTTCCGGTAGTATTGGTTGTCAACGGCAAAGGAGCCGCCTTATCCATTGCTGCGACCATCAAGGGCTTTAAGGAATTCCGCAGCGACAGCCACATCGTCGGCGCTATTTTAAACAATGTTAATCCGATGAGCTATCTTTTCTATAAGGATGTAATTGAACGCGAAACCGGTGTGAAGCTGTTAGGCTACTTCCCGGTAATGCAGGACTGTAACTTTGAAAGCCGTCATTTAGGCCTGGTTACAGCCGAAGAAATAGGGGATTTGCAGCAGATAGTTGCCAAGCTGGCAGCTCAGGCAGCCAAATCAGTCGATTTGGACGGCCTGCTGCAGGTAGCGGCTCAGGCTGCACCGCTTGCGTATGACGCGGTAAGCCTTGAACCCGTCGGACGTATGCGTGTGGCAGTCGCTATGGACAAAGCCTTCTGTTTCTACTATCAGGACGCGCTAGACCTCTTAGCTGAGCTGGGTGCGGAGCTCGTACCCTTCAGCCCGATAGCTGATGCGCATCTTCCGGAGAACATCAGCGGCCTTGTATTGGGCGGAGGCTATCCCGAGCTTTACGCACAGCAATTAGCAGACAACAAAACGCTGCTGCAGGAGCTTAAAGCCGCTATCGACGGCGGTATGCCTTGTTTTGCGGAATGCGGCGGCTTCATGTATCTGCTGGAGCATTATCGCGACGGCGATAAGCTGTACAGCTGGGTTGGTGCGCTGAAGGGCGAATCGGCTATGACCAAAAAGCTGACGCGCTTCGGTTATGTGCACCTGACGGCGCAGCAGGATAATCTGCTGTGTCCTGCCGGCGGTACAATCAACGGACACGAGTTCCATTACTCTGACAGCACCAACAATGGTGCAAGCTTTATAGCTGCCAAGGCTTCCGGTCGCGGCAGCTGGGAATGCGCGAATACAACACCGACACTTTATGCCGGTTATCCGCACATCCACCTGTGGGGCAATCCTGAATTTGCCCGCAGCTTTATCAAACAATGTGCAGCGTATGCTGCTAAATAGCAGTCGACAGACTGCTGAAAAGGGGAGTTTGCTTAGATGATGACCTTAGGCGCAATTGTAGCAGGTTTTATTTTAGATTTGATTTTCGGTGACCCGCATTGGTTGCCGCATCCAATCTGCTTAATTGGCAATTTAATAGGATTTTTGGATAAAAAACTGCGGCGTATGCTTGCTCCCGGCGAGACAGCATTACTGCTCGGCGGTGCCTTGATGGTAATAATCGTTCTTGTTCTTACCTTTGCCGTGCCGTATGCCGTGCTGACGTTGGCGGAACAGGTTAACCCCTGGCTGCGTTTTGCTCTGGAAACCGTTATGTGCTACCAGATCTTTGCTACAAAATGTCTGCGTGACGAAAGCATGAAGGTATACACAGCCCTGAAGGATAACGATCTTGTTGATGCAAGACTGAAGCTCTCATGGATCGTTGGGCGTGATACAAAAGAACTTGATGCTGCAGAGGTGACTAAGGGTGCAGTAGAAACCGTTGCGGAAAATACTGCCGACGGCATCATCGCTCCGATGTTCTATATGTTTATCGGCGGCGCTCCTTTGGCCTTTTTGTATAAAGGCATCAATACTATGGATTCCATGGTCGGTTATAAAAATGACACGTATCTTTATTTTGGACGATGTGCTGCCAAGCTCGATGATTTGGCCAATCTGATTCCCGCGCGTATTACCGGACTGGTAATGATTGTGGCATCTTATTTCCTTAATCTTGATGCCAGGAGAGCGTGGAAAACATTCTGGCGCGACCGCTATCATCATCTCAGTCCTAATTCCGCAATGACGGAATCAGTTACGGCCGGTGCCTTGAACATCCAGCTCGGCGGCGATCATTTTTATTTCGGTAAGCTCGTCCACAAGGAAACCATCGGCGATGACATTCGTCCGGTGTGTCCCGAGGATATAGTTACCACCAACAATTTACTTTATATGACGGCTGTTCTCAGCCTGTTGCTGTTTTCTCTGATTTATCTGGTTAACAGTCTTATTTTGAAATGAAGCAGGTAGAAGATGATGTATAAATACGAACACGGCGGAGATATCTATACGGAAAAGCTGACCAAGGATGGTCGCCCCTTCGTAGATTATTCTGCCAATATCAATCCTCTTGGCCTGCCGCTTGGTATAAAGCAGGCCGTTCAACAGGCTTTAAAGCTTTGTATCAACTATCCTGATCCCTTCTGCCGCGAGCTGGCAGAGGTGACCGCAAGCTATCTGCAGCTGCCGCAGGAGTATATTTTCTTCGGTAACGGTGCGGCCGATGTGCTGTTCCGTCTGGCGCTGGCCTTGAAGCCCGGACGTGCACTTTTATTGGCACCTACCTTTGCCGATTATGAAAAGGCTATGCGTACGGTAGACTGCAAAATAAACTATTATAATCTGCAGGAGGCGCGTGATTTTGCTGCTGACAATGACATTGTCGATGCGATTACGCCTGATACAGATTTGGTTGTTATCTGTAATCCCAATAATCCTACCGGCCAGCTGACGAGCCGTGAGCTGCTGGTGCAGATTCTCGACAAATGCCGTCTGGTAGGAGCCCATCTTTTGATAGATGAATGCTTTATGGATTTTGTCAGTGAGGAAAAGGCCTTCAGCATGCGTGATCTGCTGGCAGCCTATCCGGAGCTGATTATCCTTAAGGCCTTCACCAAAACCTTTGCAATGCCGGGCATCCGCTTAGGCTATTGCCTCAGCGGCAGCAGTGAGCTGCACACAGCGCTGCATCAGAGCGGTCAGGACTGGAACGTTTCTATTCTGGCGCAGGAGGCAGGCAAGGCTGCTTTAAAGGAGCACGAATATCTGGCTAAATCCTTTAAGCTGATTGAGCAGGAGCGCAGCTATCTGCGTAACCAGCTTGCGGCTTTGGGCGCCAAGGTATACGGCTCGGAGGCCAATTATATTTTCTTTTATCTGCCGCAGCCGGAAAATCTTCCGGAGCTGTTGCATGAGCGTGGCTATTTGATACGTTCATGCGCCAACTATCACAATCTGCAGGCAGGCTATTACCGTATCGCGGTCAAAACGAGAGTGCAGAACCGCGGTCTAATTAAAGCACTTAAGGAAGCAATAAAAACATGCGCTCTTTATTAGTATTAATTGATGGCTTAGGCGATTCCCCGATTCCTGCATGGCAGGGACAGACTCCCTTTGAGCACGCAGTGCATCCTGCGATGGATGCGCTGGCTGCTTCTGGGACACTTGGGAGCCTCAGTATATGTGAAAATGACATCATTCCTGAAAGCTGCAGCTGTATTCTGCGGCTTCTGGGTGTAGATAAAAAGGATATACCGCACAACCGTGCTTATCTGGAGCTGTTGGCGCACAATCGTGATATTTCCGAATATGAAATGGTGCTGCGCTGCAATCTGGCTGCTGTTGATGCTGACGGCCGTCTTGCTGCCTTCAACGGGCAGGGGCTTACGCCGCTGGAGATGCACCAAGCTGCCAAACAGTGTGACGGTATCCTTAAAGATATAGAGTTTATTCATTTATCCGAATACCGTAATCTTTTAGTGATGAACAGGGAAGCAAGCGTGCTGGACTGCACAGTACAGCCGCCGCACGAAAGTGTAGGCGAGGATGTAAACGGACTGCTGCAGGAGCTACGCAGCCAATCTCTGTCCATTAACTATTTTTTGCAGGAGTCGGCAAAACGGCTGCAGCCCTTTGCCCGCGACGGCCTGCAGTACATCCTCTATCCCTGGGGGCCTTCAGCCCGTCAGGGACTGCCTTCCTTCAGTGGTCTGCACGGACTGCGCGGCGGGGCGGTGTGCAAGGCGGAGATTGTCATCGGCATCGCCAAAGCCTTGGGCATGGATGTAATAACACCGCCGAATGCAACCGGCGATGTGGACACTGATATTATGGCGAAGGCCGAGGCAACGCTTGCTATGCTGCAGCATGATGATTTCGTTATTGCGCATTTCAACGGCAGTGACGAGGCTGCCCATCGTTATGATTATCAGGGCAAGGCTGATTTTATCAGCAGAATAGATACACAGTTTTTACAGACCATAGCAGCAAAGTATCATGAACCACTGAAGCTCGTCATCTGCGGCGACCACGTTACCAGCTCGGTAACAGGCAAGCACGGTGACGGCTGCACGCCTGTGATTGCAGGCTATCTTAATACCACAGGTCACAGTATCCGGCTGCAAAGCTATCGTGACATACTGGACTTTTTGATGAAAGAGAGTGATTAAAGTGGCAAAAGCACTTATGATAGTAGGTACCATGTCAAATGCAGGCAAGAGCCTGGTAACAGCAGGTTTATGCCGTGTATTCAATCAGGACGGCTACAAGGTAGCACCGTTCAAATCCCAGAACATGGCGCTGAATTCCTTTATCACCGCCGAGGGTGCGGAAATGGGACGTGCACAGGTTGTGCAGGCTGAAGCAGCCAATATCGAGCCCAGCGTACTGATGAATCCTATTCTGCTGAAGCCTACCAGCGACAGCGGTTCCCAGGTTATTGTCAACGGCGAAGCAATCGGTACCATGAAGGCCGGCGAATATTATGCAATGAAGCATACCTTGCGCCCGGAGGTACAGAAGGCGTTTGACACGCTGGCTTCCAAATTCGATATCGTCTGCATCGAGGGTGCAGGCAGCCCGGCGGAAATCAACATCAAAAAGGACGATTTTGTCAACATGGGCATGGCTAAAATGGCTAAGGCTCCCGTGCTGCTGGTAGCAGATATTGACCGTGGCGGTGTTTTCGCTTCCATCTACGGCACACTGATGCTGTTGGAGGATGACGAAAGAGAAATGGTTAAGGGTGTTATCATCAACAAGTTCCGCGGTGACGTAGAAATCCTGCGCCCCGGCCTGAAGATGATCGAAGATAAAACAGGCGTGCCTATCGTGGGCGTGCTGCCGATGCTGAAGGTTGATATCGAGGACGAGGACAGCCTCTCCGAGCGTATCAGCGGCCGCAGCGAGGTTAAGCTGATTGATATTGCAGTTGTACGCATTCCGCGTATGTCCAACTATACAGACTTCAACGTATTCGAGCTGATTCCCGGCGTATCCCTGCGCTATGTAACCAGTGTACGCGAGTTGGGCCAGCCGGATATGATTATTATCCCCGGTACCAAAAATACCACCGGCGACCTGAAATGGCTGCGCCAGAGCGGTATGGAGGCTGCTATTTTGAAGCATGCTAACAGCGGTACCGTAGTGTTCGGTGTCTGCGGCGGTTATCAGATGCTGGGCAAGCAGATTTCCGACCCGTACGGCGAAGAGGACGGCACAGGCAAGGCTAACGTTACTCCCGGCATGGGCCTGTTGGACATCGAAACAACCTTTATTGAAAAGAAACGTACCATCCAGATGGCCGGCAAATTCGGTCAGGTACAGGGCATCTTCTCCGCATTGAGCGGTTTGCCTCTCTATGGCTATGAGATTCACTCCGGCGTAACCGAATTCCCTGAGGAGAAGGCACTGACCTCTATCAGCCCGATTCACGAAAACGGTGAAATTATGGCCGAGGGCTCTCAGAACACCGAGGGCAAGCTCAATGTTTACGGCACTTATGTACATGGCGTTTTTGATGGCGATGGCATTGCTGTGAAGATTGTCGAAGCGCTGCTGGCTAAGAAGGGCAAAAAGATGGAGGACATCCAGACCATCAACTTTGCGGAATACAAACGTCAGCAATACGATATTCTTGCCGACAGCATCCGCGAAAACCTGGATATGAAGAAAATTTATGAGATTTTGGAAGCAGGTGTCTAAATGAAAGACGGTGGACTGATTCATATTTACTGTGGCGATGGCAAGGGAAAAACTACCGCTGCTATGGGCTTGTCAATCCGCTGCGCAGGCCATGGCAACCATGTGCTGATAGTGCAGTTCCTCAAAAGCAGACCGACAGGCGAGCTTGCGAGCCTGGCACTGTTGCCGAATATTGAGGTAATGCGCGGCAAAGAAACCAAGAAATTCACCTTCCAGATGAACGATGAGGAAAAGGCAGAGGTTAAGCGCGAGCATATGGTGCTTTTCGATAAGGTTAAGCAAAAATGCGCCAACGAGCATATTGACCTGCTGATTTTCGACGAAATCATCGGTGCCTGCAACACCGGCGTTTTTGACCAGGCTGCTTTAGTAGAGTTTCTGAAGAACAAACCGCAGGAGCTGGAGGTTGTTATGACAGGCCGTAATCCGGCGCCTGAGCTGGTGGAGCTGGCTGATTATGTATCTGAAGTCTGCATGCGCAAGCATCCCTTCAAAAGAGGTATTCCGGCGCGTGTAGGCATTGAAAAATAAGGCTTCGGCCTTGCAGCATATGTTAAGAAAGGTAGTGTAAAATAATGCATTTACAAAATGTTTTACCCGCTGACATTGAAAAACGTAGTATGGAAATTATCGGCGAGGAGCTGGGCCAGATCCGTATCGACCCCGAGAAGATTGATATCGTTAAGCGTGTTATCCATACCTCCGCTGATTTTGATTATGCCCGCAATATGCTGTTCTCCGACGGCGTAGTAGAGAAGGCGCTGGCTGCACTGCAAAAGGGTGCTACCATCGTTACCGATACCAATATGGCCTGCACCGGCATCAACAAAATGGGCCTGGGCAAGCTGGGCGCAAAGGCTGTCTGCTTTATGGCAGATCCCGATGTTGCAGCACGCGCTAAGGAAGCAGGCTCCACCAGAGCCGCTGCCTGCATGGAAAAGGCCTGCACCATCGAAGGTCCGGTAATTATTGCCGTAGGTAACGCACCGACCGCACTGGTTCGTCTGGACGAGCTGGTTAAGGAAGGTAAGATTAAACCGGAGCTGGTTATCGGCGTTCCTGTAGGCTTTGTAAATGTTGTGGAATCCAAGGAAATCATCATGAAGACTGGTATTCCTTATATCGTTGCCCGCGGCCGCAAGGGTGGCAGCAACGTTGCCGCAGCAATTTGCAATGCGCTTATCTATAAGCTGACACGTAAATAATTATAAGTAATTAAGAATGATTATAGCTGAAATCGTAGCTAAAGATACAATTTCAGAGCCAAATTTTGACAAAATAGTAAAATCATTTTCAATTACTTGACAAATCAGTTTATATGTTATAGGATAAATTCTGTAACGTATGACTGCTGATTCATTGATGAAACAGTGCTTTTTTAGCACTGTTTTTTTCAAGCGTTGCAAAGCTGTTAGAAAATTAGAAAGAATAGCAATATTAGCTTGATTCTTACGGTTTTGTGTGATAAAATAAAATGAAGGTATTTTTAGATTATGGACACTACAGTTAATAACTATCCGGAAAGGTTTTTAACTTATCTGGAGGTTGAAAAAAATTGTTCTCAGCATACGATTGAAAGCTATCAAAAGGATTTGGCTGCCTTTGCGGAGTTTATGCTGCGCAGAAACAAGCAGAATTTTTTCTGGCAGCAGACAGGTCCTTTGGATGTGCGTGGCTATCTCGCAGAGCTTAACGAAAAGCAGTATGCGCGCAGGACGATTGCCCGCAGGATATCTGCACTGCGTTCCTTTTTTAAATACCTTGTGCGTGAAGCGGTTATTGAGTATAGTCCGCTGACAAAGGTGCGCACGCCAAAGCTGGAAAAAAAGCTGCCGGCTTTTTTAGACGAAATTGAAATCAACGAGCTGTTGGCGATGCCCGATAAAAGTAAGGTGTTGGGTGTTCGCGACCAGGCGGTGCTGGAGATGCTTTATGCTACCGGCTGCCGTGTATCCGAGCTGGTAGGGCTTACTCTGGAAAGAGTAGACCTGAGCAACCGCTTCGTGCTTCTGCTCGGCAAGGGTAATAAGGAAAGGGTTGTGCCGGTAGGCCACACCTGCTGTGCTGCGTTAAGCACATATTACCATGTACGACAGCAGCTGATGCTTCAATATCAGCAGGAGCATGACTTCATTTTCGTCAATAACCGTGGTGGTAGGCTCACGGACCGCAGTGTAAGGCGTATTTTAGAGAAATATATAAATATGCTGGCTATCCATAAAAATGTCAGCCCGCATACTATACGCCATTCCTTCGCAACGCATCTTTTAGAGCATGGTGCCGATTTGCGTTCGGTACAGGAGCTTTTAGGACATGCGAATTTGTCAACAACGCAGATTTACACGCACGTTTCAAATGAACATGTGACGAATGTTTACAAGAAGAATCATCCAAGAGCATAATTTTTTTTAGGAGGGCAAAATCATGAAATTGTTGGAAAAGACCAGAAAGATTAACAAGCTTTTACAAAAAGGAGATAAGGTTGAGTTTAACGCTATTGCAAAGTTGTTGCGTGACGTTATTGAAGCAAACACCTATATTGTCGGCCGTAAAGGCGGCGTAAAGGGTTATGCGCTGATTCACGAGTTTGAATGCGATATTATGCGTGAGCAGGTTCTTGACGATATGCGTTTCCCTGAGGATTATCTGGGCTTTATTATGAGCGTTAAGGAAACGCTGGCCAACATTCCTCATCAGAATCAGAACTGCTCCTTTGTTGCTGATACAAAATGCATTTTTAACGGTAAGATGACTACTGTTGTACCTATTTACGGCAATGGCGAACGCCTTGGTACCCTGATTGTTGCTAAATATGATGCGGAATTCGATGATGATGATTTGCTGCTGGCTGAATATGCTGCTACTGTTTTGGGTGTAGAAATTCTGCATGACCGTGAAGCAGTTGTTTCCGAAGAAATCCGCAAGAAGGCTACTGTACAGGTTGCTTTCTCCACCCTGTCCTATTCTGAGCTGGAAGCTATTGTAAACATTATGGGCGAGCTGAATGGCAACGAAGGCCTGCTGGTTGCTTCGAAGATTGCTGACCGCGTAGGCATTACCCGTTCTGTTATCGTAAACGCATTGCGTAAATTTGAAAGTGCCGGACTGATTGAAACCAAATCCCTGGGCATGAAGGGCACCTATATCCGCGTACTGAATCCGATGCTGTTTGAAGAACTGAAGAAGAGATCCTAAGTTTTTTGATAAATTATATATATAATGAAGCCAGTCTGTTGTAACTGTAGTTACGGCAGACTGGCTTTTCTTATAGAAGTTAAAGCTCCCCGATATGGTCGTATCGGGGAGCTGTTTTTTAGTGTGCAAGCTTTTGGCCAACAACAAAGGCCAGAGAGTTGTTGACGAATTGGTTCAGGCTGATACCCTCACGTTCTGATTCTTCGGCCAGCAGGCGGTGCAGTGTTTTAGGTACACGCACTACGAACCTGCCGCTAAAACGGGGCTTCATATTAGGCTCATTGATAGGTAAACCGCGGTCGAGCATATCTTCAAGCCAGAGACCTTTTACCTCCAAGATATTTTTGTATGCTTCCTCAAAGGTTTCGCCATCACTCCAACAACCTGGGAGCAGGGGGATGCAGGCAAAGTAACCGCCGCCTTCATCTTCGGGAATAACGCTGATTTCAACAGGATAGTTTAAGGACATGTAATAGTTAAAGTCTTTTTTCATCTGCTTCACCTTAACCTTTCACTAAATCGTTCAATAAATTTGCAATCTGACGAGCATAGATTTTTTTGATGGAGCCTTTGTGTACAGGGATGTACATTGTACTGTATCCCTTGCAAACAATTTTAAAATGACTGCCACCACCAGTAGGCGGTTTAACTTCAGCTCCTAGGTCTGGTCCCAAGGCAAATCCTTGCCGTTGGCCAGAGCGCGGAGTTTTTTCTCGAGGGATGTCATAATATACCTTCTTTCTTTATGATACTATATATAGTATATAATATCAACAAAAAAATGGCTGTTACGTACTTCATTACGAAATTCGTAACAGCCATTGAACACGTTCAGTGTTTAATGCTTAGAGCATATTTGGTTATTTTGCACCACCGAAGAGATACTTTCTTGATTCCAGGAACAGTGCAATTGCCAGGATGAAGAGTACAGAACCCAATGCAGCGGTAATGATATGAACTGCCATGTTAGCGAAGATGATTTGTGCCAGTGCAACCAAGGTTACACAGAACATAAATGCCATCGGGATGAGAACCATCAGGTTGTCACGGCCAACGCTCTTCAGCCATACACCAACAGCCAACAGGGAGAGGGCAGCCAACAGCTGGTTAGCAGCACCGAAGATCGGCCAGATGGTGAGGTAGGAGCCAAGGGACATATAACCGGACAGTACAACGGTAATCAGAGTAGCAACAAACGGGTTGGTGAGAACATTGCCTTGAGCTTCGCCAGTTTTCGGATCAACCTTAGTGAACAGCTCCTGGAAAATGAAGCGGCCCAGACGGGTTGCGGTATCCAGAGTAGTCATAGCGAAAGCGGAGATGGTCAGAGCAACGAAGCCTTTAGCTACGCCGAAGGAGAAGCCGAGCTTGGTCATGAAGGTACCAACGCCATCAGCGAATACGTTTACAGGGCCACCGTTTTTCAGCAGCTCGGTCAGCTTGTCGCCGCCAACATAGCCTACAGCAACAACTGCAACTACAGCCAGCACGCCTTCAAGCAGCATGGAGCCGTAGCCGATGAGCTTAGCATTGCCTTCGCTATCGAGCTGTTTGGAGGTAGTACCGGAGGATACCAGGGAGTGGAAGCCACTGATAGCACCGCAGGCAACGGTTACGAACAGCATCGGGAACATCGGGTTGGTGCCTTTGCCGGAAGGATCAAAGGTGGTGAATGCCGGCAGCTGCATGGAAGGCTGATAAATTGCGATACCAACCAGAGCGAATGCGATGCAGGCATACAGCAGGAAGGAGTTCAGATAGTCACGCGGCTGCAGCAGAATCCAAACAGGAGCAATGGAAGCAACGAAGATGTAAACCATCAGGATGCAAACCCATACGTTTTTGCTCAGGTGCAGCGGATACATGTTGCCGATAGCGATTGCAACAACCAGCATGATAACACCGATAACGGTGCCTACGCCGAGGCTCAGACCGCAGCGATATACGGAGAAGCCGAAGATAACAGCCAGCACGATGAACAGCAGGGAAGCTGTTGCAGCCTGCGGGCTTGCTACGAAGGTAGCGGCTACGATGTTAGCGAAAGCAGCGATAACAACCAGCAGAGTTACGTATGCGAAAATGGAGAAGAGGAACTTGCCGCTCTTGCCCAGAGTTGCATCAATAATCTGGCCGATGGTTTTGCCGTCAAAACGGATGGAGGAGTACAGAGCACCGAAGTCGTGCACGCCGCCGAAGAAGATACTGCCGATTAAAATCCACAGCATTACAGGAACCCAACCGAATACAGCAGCGGTGATAGGACCAACGATAGGACCGGCACCGGCGATGGAGGAGAAGTGATGGCCCATCAATACAGCGGGCTTGGTCGGCATATAGTCGACGTTATCGCACAATCTTTCAGCCGGGGTCTTACGGGTAGGGTCAACACCCCACTTTTTACACAGCCAGGAACCATAGGTTACGTAGGCAACAAAGAAGATAACCATTGAGCCTACAAGCAACAATAAACCACTCATAAATAACATCCTTTCTTTCCCTTTTGCATCATTGCAAAATAAACAATTTAGAAAATAATAACTACTAGTGCACTCTATATCTCGTGTGCAACATAGAAATAGTATAACACATTTGCTTCTAATGTCAACGAATTGTCACAGAATTATTTACTAACTTAAAAAAAAGAAAAAGCTGTTAAGATTTGTACAGAATGTGCAAATACTTAACAGCTGTATACGATTTATTTTTTCCTTGGAGGAATAACTTGTCTAGTGTGAAGCGACAAGCATTAAGCTTTGGCAAACTCAAAGAGCGCCTTTTCCTTAGCGCCTGCTTTGTTGCAATAAAGCCTCTGCGCCGGGATGTCTACAATATATAAAGCCAGGTCAGACCAGCCCTTCAGGGTGAAGCAGTAGTCCTTGTGCTGCCTGAGCTTCTGCAGGTCAGCCAGGGATTTTTCCTCAACGCCTTGCTCACAGATGAGCACGAGGGCATAGATGCTGCTCATGTGCTCGGTAGTGGTTTTGAGCGCCGCCATAGCTTCCTTGGTGAACTGCAGATAGGGCGTAGCCATTTCTGCAGTGAGCTGCTTGTCGAAGCGTGCTGCATAAAGATATTCGTTGTGCTGTACGCTGTAGGTCTTTAAATTTGGTACGATGAAATAGCCTTCGTCCGCAGCGTTCAGCTCTGCCGCAAGGACGAACGCGGGAGCCTTAGGCAAAGGCTTCTTATCGTAATAGTGAGCAAGACGCTGCTCTAATTGCTGTAAATATTCCTGTCCGTTCATTATTGCTTACTTCCTTTGTTATTCATTATCAATATTATCAGCAACCTGCAGGATACAGGCACAAAAACCCTGCTCCGGCTGATAGCAGTAAATGTTGAGCTGTTGGCCTATCTCCGGACTGTAATCGTGGATAAGATGTTTTGTTCCGTTGAGGGCCACATCAGCGTAGGTTACCAGCCATTTTTTGTCACCGTTGCGAAAAACCTCATAGAAAGAACGGTTTAACATTTTTTCTACGGGAACTCCCTCAATATGTGCCATTTCCTTATTGCAGTAACGGAAAACAAAGTCTACACCATGGCCATTGGCATCAAAAACAAGCTCGATGATGCAATATGCCAGAGGCATGTCATCAAGCAGGGTGCATTTTTCCAGAAAGCTCATGGGTGCTGCTTGCGGCTGTGCGTCCGGCAGAGCATTGATGCCCATTTGCTTGCGCAGCTGGCGGTGGGCGCTGAGGTTGCGTTTGCGTCCCTGAAAGGTTTGCCCGTCAGATATGGTATAGACGCCTTCGCTGCTGATATCTACGATTCGTGCTTTGTTCACAGCAATTCCCTTGTTGATGTTCAGAAAGGCATCCTCCGGGAAGAGCGCTAGAAGTGTATATACTGGAGCGAACAGCTCAAATTCCTCGCCATCCTCCCGATGGATGATGGTTTTGCGGTCACGTCGATAGACATAGAGAATATTATCCGCACAAAGCTCTCTCTTTTTAAGCCACTTGTTCCAGTCAGTCATGTTGTTCCTCCGTTTCTAGCATTGGCTGATTTTATTGTTCTAATTATAGCACAGGATGCATGATGAGACAATAAATTATCTTAAAATCAATTTACTATTGAGCTTTAGATGATTTAATTAGCCAATCAACGGCCTAATCACTCATATAATAAAAAAACTTATTAAATTATTGACGTTAAGAGAAGATGGCTTTATAATTAAAGTATAAGGTTAAGTATAACCTTATGCTTAACTATATGTTCTGTTTCAATAAATTACTAGAATATATCTTACTGCGAGCAGGTGGTCATAACCTTTAGTTAATTGCTGTTTCGCAGAGGATGCTCTAAGATTAATTCAGAAAATTATTGCTTTTTTTATGCATATCGGATAGGCACTAATAAGGAGGGAAACTAAGATGAAGGTCAATCGTAAGTTCTTGCGTAGCGCAGAAAGGCTTAGCTTGAGCGCTATTGCGAAAGATTCCGCTGCACAGAAAATTGTCAGCGCTGTTACGGCCATTGGCTTTGTAATGCAGCCTGTAGCTGCACTGGCGAGCACGATTACTAGAACCGATGGTGGTCCAAATGTCAGCTTTAATAATGGTGTTGCTGACGTATTTGCCGGCAAAGTTGTCGGTGATGTTGCAATTAACCAGTTTAAAGAATTCTAGCTGGACGCTAATAATATTGCCAATATGTACTTTGGCACGAACAAAGACGGCAATGCCGGTAATCTGGTCAACTTTGTTGATTCACGTATTGATATCAACGGTACAGTCAATGCGATTCAGAATAAAAAGATTGGCGGTAACCTTTTCTTCTTCAGCTCCGACGGTATGGCTGTGGGTAAAAGCGGTGTGATTAATGCCGGTGCGCTTTACGTTGCTACGCCGACTGAAAATGCCTTTAAGGATTACAAGAACCTTAAAACTGAGGATCAGTTTAAAACCATAATCAAGGAAGAAGGCTTTGCCAATATTCCCATCAACGCCAGCGGCACCATCAGCGTTTTAGGTAAGGTTAACGCTGTTAACGCTGTTAATTTGCGTGCGGCCAAGATTGGCGTGGGCAAAAATGTAAGTGAAAATAATATCGGTGATGTAGCTGCAGGCGCAACAGCAACGGATGCGTCTATTCGTACTGGTGTTGTTGATTTTAAGGATATTGTTAATATTGGTAAAGTTAAATCCGATTTGACAGGCAATGCGCTCAAGGCTACTAAAGATGGCAGCGGCGATATCGTTCTTGCAGCTTCTAATAATTATAATGATAACTATAGCATGCTTGATGACTTCAGCAAGATTGCAGGCGCTAAGGTGGAAGCCGAGCTTAGCGTTGCCAATGGCGCAGAAGTAAAGGCTACAGGCAATGCCAAGCTAAGCGCGCAGGCGTTGAACAATGTTGTAGTTGAAAAATCCGACCAATATAAAGAAAATTATACTCCCTCCACTACTACCAATTCCCATCTTTATGGGCAGATTGTTACTACTAATGCCACAGTCAATGTTGATGGCACTGTTGAAGCAACGCAGGTTGATATTACTGCCGATGCAGTTAACCGTTATGTGAGCGCGGAAAGCAGCGTGCTGAACGCCAGCAACGTTACTTCTAATATCGTGGGCGCACTCACAGCTAACCTTGATGCTTCCTATGCAGTTTTGAACAGCAAGGCTGAGGTCAACGTAGGCCAAAGTGCTGAGATTAACGCCACTGGCAGTGATACTGTCAGCGCGGGCAAGGTTGTTAAGCCGGCGCTGAATATCAAGGCGAACAGCAGCGTGGAAGCCGGCGCTGGCGCCAGCACTGCTTTGCTGAAGGTTATGAACGTGGCAGGCACCAACATCATCCCGGCGGCTGCCGTAACCTACAGCCAAACACATAATGAGGCAGCAGTAAATATTGACGGCACCCTTAAATCCACGGGCGGCACGTCCGTTACTGCCTTGGCCGACAGCAAGGTGAACAGCGAAGCCAAAGACACCACCATAGATATTTCAGATAATTCCAACACGCTTAATGTTGCTTTGAATATCACTACAGGTGACAATGAGAGCAGTGTTACCATTGGCAAGACTGCGCAGATGACTGAGCTGCAAAAGGACGTTAATATTGAAGCGAAATCTGTGAACAGTGTGATTACCAAGGCAGAGGTAAGCACGGGTGAAAAGGCCGTAGTCGCTACCGCTATCAACGTAACCGATTATGACAGCAAGGCAGATGTCAACATTAATGGCAACGTAAGCAGTAAAGAGGGAAGCCTGGCTATTAATGCAGAGAATGTTTTGACGGATAATACTGTCATTGCCAACAACGCTATGGGCTCTTCGGCATTTATGAAGAAGCTTGTTACCAATATTAAGGGCTCTCAGACTCTTGACACACTTATCGGCGAAGGCGGAGCTAAGGATAAAGCTTTGGGCGGTATTAAAAACTGGTTGGCTAACGCCAAGTACACGCCGCAAAAGCTGAAGGATAAGCTTAACGCACCATCTACTCCTTCTACGCCGACGGAGCCTAAGCCCTGGGATAAGCTGGCAGATATGATGAGCACCGGTGTCAGCGTGGGCGTTGCAGTGGAAAGCAATACTGCTGATGTAAAAATCGGACAGGGTGTTGCACTGACTGCCAAAAATGATCTTGATATCACTGCAAAAAGTGTTATTGAAGATACCCAGATGCAGATTACCGGCATGAGCAATAACTATGACCAAGAAACAAGCAATAAGGCACTTGTCAATGCGTCCGTGCTTTACAGCAAGCTGGATAATACTGCAACTGTAACTGTAGCCGGCGGCGAGGCAGCAAAAGGCTCTACCCCTGCTACCAACGTTACGCTTACCGGTGGCAAGGTAAATATTGCGGCCAACAGCAGCTTTGAATATAACCGTATCAACCGCATGGTGCAGGAGGTTCTGGATGCCTGCGCCAAGGTAAGGGATGCCTATACCAATAATACTGAAATCAATACTGCGGTAAATAACCTTGAAACCAAAGCAAACGCTTTCAAGAACTATGCCAAGAATAACTGCTTCTCTTCCGATGGAGGAGAGCAGGTAGATTTTATGGACCTGTTCGGTGGGCAAAAGTATAAAGATTTCACTGATGCTTGCAGTGCTTTGACCGGCGCACTGGGCAATGAAGCAACGGATATTGCTGTAGGTCCGATTAACGTAGTGAGTGCGGCAGCAGCCTTTGCTAATCCCAACAGCTATCTTAACTTTTCGGCAGGTAGTGCTAACGGCGGCAAGAGCGGCCCTGGAGAAAATGAAAAGCCTGCTACAATTGCACTGGCAGGCAGTGCAGTAGCTACCGACCTGGGCAATAATGCGCGCGTATTAATCGGTAAGAACGCTAACATTAAAGCTGGTAACGAGCTGGCAATGAAGGCTGCATCGAAGCAGTTTGATGTATCGCTGGCAGGTAAGCTCGGCCTTAATGGCGGTGGTAAAAACGCAGCTGGCGGAACCTTTGCCATTGGCCTAGCTGATGCCAACAGCCTTGTTGCGGTAGCACAGGGAGCGAAGCTGACTGCAGGCTCTATAGATATAGGTACGGAAAATAAAATTGACCATATCCAGCTGTCGCTTGGCGCAGGCAAAGGCACAACCAGCGGCGTTAGCGGCATGGTGGGATACCTTGAGGGTGCAAGCAACAGCCTTGTTTCCGTAGATGACGAAGCAGTTATCAACGCAGGCACGGGCGCAGTCAACCTCAATGCTAAGAATGATACCAATGTTTATAGCGCAGCTGGTGCTGTGGCTATGGGCGAAACTGCCGGCATTGGTGTGGCAGCAACGATTACCAATTTTGACCGCTATACCTATGCGGCAATTGGTGATAATGGCTATACTGCTCCTCCGCAGGCTACAACTGAGCAGGGCGAAAGCGGCAGCGATAGCGGTGATAAACTGGGCGAGGACGCAAATGCGGACCGCAGCAAGGAAGCAGAAAAGCTGGCGAATACTGCTGCCGAAAAACGTGCAACTCTGCAGCAGCTGGTGCAGAATGCTTCCGGTCTGCGTCAGGGCACAGATGATGGCAAGAATTATACCGAGCAGGCAGATTTCTTCGGCTCCAAGACGGCCGCTGATACTAAAGGCTCTATCAATGCAGGCTCGTTTAAGGTTAATGCTGAAACCGGCGGCAAAATTATCAATGTTGCTGTTGCCGGCGGCGTATCTACCGGCGATGACAGTGGTGAAGCTGGTATTTTTGACAAGCTGGGTAATTTCGTAAGCAACAAGACTAATGCTCTTACAAATAAGCTCCATGCACTTGACCATAAGGTAGCAGGCAAAATTAACGGCCTGATGGACCGTCAGACCGAAGCGCAGAAGGTACTGCCTACTGACCAGACACCTAAAGCTACAACGCCTGGGAAGCAGTCTTCTGTAACTATTGCCGGTGCAGGCAGCGCAGCAATTAATCTGCTGGATGGCGATACCGGTGCACTTGTGGACAATGTTAAGATTAACATTGCCAAGGATGCTACTAACGGTAAAACTATCACTGTAACTGCCAAGGACACTGCTATGATGGTGGCTGCCGGTGGTGCTGCAGGCATCTCCTGGAAGAAGCTGACTAAGGATAATAATGCGAACAGCCATAATGCAGCCTTTGGCGGTACTGTTGCTGTAAATGATATTGATTCGCAGACCTTGGCGGTAATCAGCAACAGCGAAATTGAAAACGCTGCTGCGATTATCAACAATGCGCAAAAATCCGGCTCGCTGGCAGCTGCAGGCCTGGGCCTGGCGCTGGCGAAGAATTCCGGCGGCAATGGCGGCACTAATATTGCTGCTACCGTCAATGCGTCAGTAAATATTGCGGATAATACTGCTTATGCATTGCTGCAGAATAATAAGGTTAATAATGAAAATGTAAGCGGTGAGGATAAGCGTGCAACCTCTATTACCAATACAGCTTTTGATAACGATATTCAGATAACCGGCGGCGTGAACACCAGCCTTTCTATTGGTGGCGATAACGCTTTTGTCGGCGGCGCGACTGTGGCCTACGGTTCGCTGAAGAATGACGTGCAGGCGGCCATTTTAGGTGGCACCTATGACAAGATTACTACTGCTGATGTCAAAGCGACTACCAATATGACGCAGGTTGGCGTAGCTGCCAACGTGAGTGTAGCAGGCGGTGCCAAGACCTCCTATGCTTTCTCCGGCAATTCCGCCTACAATAAATTGGATAACTATGCCAATGCAACGGTTGAGGGCGTAACACTGACCGGCGAAAGCCTGAATGTTGCAGCCTATGATACAGCGGAATCTGCCAACACGCAGGCTGAGTATCTCAAAAAACGCGGCCTCGATGCTGATGGCTCTGCCTACCTGGCGCAGGTTAAGGAAGCAGCAGATGAAAGCGGCGACAGCGATAAGCCTACCAATGTTGATATTACCCGCGGCGGCAATGTGATTGTTACAGGCGCGGTAAGCGTAGGCGTTACCACCGGTAAAGACGGCGGCAGCGCAGCTGCATCTGTAACTGTCAGCGATATTGACAATGATTATAATGCTAAGATTAAGGACAGCAATATTACGACTACCGGCAAAGGCAGCGGTGATGCTTTGGTCGGCACGAACGTTAATGCGGCAAGCCATACTGTACTGGCAGGCTTTGCGGCCGGTGTTGCCGGAACTGCAGGCAGCTTCGGCGTAGGCGGCAGTGCTAACTGGCAGTCGCTGAATAACGATATTACGGCAACTGTTGAAAACAGCAAGCTTGTTACGCCTAAAACTGATGTAAAGGCCGAAAGCGGTGCTTTGGCAGTGAATGTTGCTGGACAGATTGGTGTTACTGCCGGTTCTAACTCTAAGGTGGGCGCAGGTTTGGCAGTTGCCTACAATTCCTTGAACAATACTACCGGTGCGTATGTCAAGGGCAGCGAAATCAGCGGCGTGAAAGATGATGCTAGCAGTATTCTCAATGTAGATGCAGCTAACAAGGGTAACGTGTACAGCGTCGGCGCAGCAGTTACCGCAGGTACGGCCAATGCTTTGAATGGCGTGGTTGTTGTTAACCGCGGTCGTAATGATGTAGAAGCTGTTATTGACAAATATGACGGCGAAAATGCGAAAACTGATGGTGGACGTACGAAGCTCAACAACATGAGCAAGGTGGCAGTGAAGTCCTCGGATGACAGCAACCAGCTGGCAGTAGTGGGTGCGGTAAGCGTCAGCGCAGGCAGCAATGCTAAATTTGCGGCTGGTGGCAGCGTAGCTTATAACGAAATCGGCAATATCACCGGCAGCGCTGGCGAGAAAAAGCAATCCAACAAGGCTGCTATCAATAATGCTGATATTACCACTACTGAAGATGGCAAGATTAGCGTCAATGCCGTAGATGAATCTACGCTGACGACTATTTCCGTAGGTACCTCCATTACTACCGGTAATGTGGCCTTCAGTGGCGCAGGCTCTGCTGCTATGATCAAGAAGGATACCGATACAGAGCTTGTTAATACCAATATCAATAAGGATAAGACTAATGCAGCGACTGTGCAGGCTGCTGCTGACAGCAAGGGTAAGATTACTACCGTTGCCGTTGTTGCTGCAGGTGCCAAGGACGCTGCGATTGGTGCAGGTATTGCGGTTAACCAGCTCGATGCTGATACCAATACTACTGTTACCAATGGTGAATATAAGGTTAAGGGCTTCACAGCCGAAGCTAAATCCGACAGCAGCATTCTTTCTGTCGGCGTAGCTGGCGGTGTTGCCAAAACTGCAGGTATTGCCGGTAATATCGGCGTTAACCTGCTGGCGAATGATACCAAGGCTATGATTGACGGTGCCAAGATTAATGCAGACGGCACGCTGGCCGTAATTGCCAAGAGCAAGGATACCCTGCAGAATTTTGCAGGTGCCTTTGGTGTGGCGGCAGGCGGTCAGGCCGGCGTTGGCATGGGCGTAGCCTACAATGAAATCAGCGGTACTACTGAAAGCGTAGTTAAGAATAATGCAGAGCTGACGGCAGCAGGCAATGATGCAGGTGTGGCTGTCAACGAACGCAATAAGGATAATGATAATGTAGTCAGCGATAAAAAGCGCACCGGCGTTATTATTGCGGCTGATGCGGAGCACAAGCTGACGAATGTAGCAATCAGCGGCGGTGTGGCAGTAAGTGCTGACGTTGGCGTGGGCGTAGCAGGTACGGTTACTGTTAACCGTATTTTGGGCGCAACCAATGCCACGGCAACGGATAGCAGCATTAATGCAGCATTGACCGACCGCAGCAAGGCAGACGTTTATGTAGCAGCAAACGATGCTACCAAGAGCGAAAGCCATGTAGGTTCGCTGGGTGTAGGCGGTGGCGCTGATGGTGGTGCAGGCTTCGGTCTGGCATCGGATACCGGTGTTGTCAGCAGAAATGTAACGGCAATGATTGACGGTGGCAGTACGAAGAAGCTTGTCAACGGCAAGAGCATTGACGTCGCTGCCTTGAATAAGGCGAAAATGTCCACCAACTCCTACGGTATTGCCGCAGCCGGCGGCGCTTATGGCGCCGGAGCCGGCGCAGGCACCGTTTCGGTTGCTAAGCTGGACGCAGAAACTACTGCTGCAGTCAAGAATATCCAAGGCACGAATAATGGTTTGGCAATTACTGCTGACCACGTTAACGATATTACGTTGCGCAGCGCTGCTGCCGCAGCTTCCGGCGCGCTCGTGAGCGCTGCCGGTGGCGCAGGCATTGGCGTAGTAGACGATGACAGCAAGACTGTTGCTGAGCTGAGTGGCAGCAAAGTAAAGGCTGAAACAGGTGATATTACTGTCAACGCTGCCAACAAGACTGACGTGACAACGGCAGTCTTTGGCGTAGCTGCCAGCATGGTTGCAGGTGGCCTGAACATTGCTGTAAATAATCTGGACAATACTGTTTTCACGCTGGTGAAGGATAACAGCAACCTGCAAGCACAACAAGGCACCTTCGCAGCGAAGGCAGATAACAGAGTGAAGACAAGCTTTGTTAACGGTGCAGATGCTGTTGGCGCTGCAGGCGTTGCCGTTGGCGTAGGCGTGAACACGATTGACACAGGCGTTATCACCGAAATTAGCGGCAGCAAGATTACTGCCGGTGCTATCGACGTGGCAGCAACCGAAAAGCTGGACGTTAAGCAGGTAGTAGAAAACGCTGCGCTCGGCGGACATGGCTACAGTGCGAACGTCAGCGTAACCACGATTGGCGCAGCAGCTGCAGACCAGTATGGCGATACTGAAACTACGGATAGTGATAAAAAGGCAACCTTTAATACAAACGATATTCTCAATAAAGCAAATGCTGCAATTGAAGGCCAGGGAACTGTCGGCACTGTTACTAATAAAGATGGCAAGAGCAGTTCTAACGCTGCAGGTATGACCTTTGATAAATATACCGGTAATGATGGACAAAAACTGAATGCAGCACCTGGTACTAATGCTAGCAAGGGCAGCGGCACGGCTGAGGGCGTGAAGGCGAAGGTAACCAATTCTACGCTGCAGGCAACAGGCGATACGAAGGTCAATGCTAATCGTACTGTTGATGCTAATCTGACATCGGCACAGGTGGCAGCAGGTATTGCAGGCAATGGCATTGCCGCTTCTGTTGCAGTGCTGGATGTAGAACGCAAGACCGGTGTAACCATCAACAATAACAGCAAGCTTAGCGGCAAGAATGTAACGCTTGGCAGTGCGCAGGACGGCGCATCAAAGATTGATGCTTATCAGGTAGCAGCAGGCGCTGCTTTCGCAGGCAGTGCTGCCTACGCGCAGAACAGTCTGCATGGTGCTAATGCTATTACTATCAATAACAGTACGCTTCAGGCTACAGGCGATAACAGCTCCAAAGGTATGCTGACCGTTAAAGCGGAGGATACCAGCAGTGCAGCAGTACGTACTATCGGCGCAACTGCAGGCGCTGTGGCTGGCGGTGTGTTGGTAACTAATGCTACAAATAATAGCGATAATACTGTAACTATTGGCGGCAGCAAGTTGATTGCCGGCAAAGAGTACAGTTACGGTAATGGATATTATAATATCGGCAAGGTTGACGTTGCTTCTGTCAAAGCCAACAGCATTACCGCAGAAACCTACGGCGGCATGGTTGGCATTGCTGCAGCGCAGGGCATTGTTGCACTTGCTACGGATGCAGGCAGCAGCAAGGTTAACGTAACCGGTGCTTCCGGCTTATTGGGCAAGAGCGTAAGCCTGAACGCAACCAATAAGCCTGCAGTACGCGCAGAGGCACAGGCTTATTCCGGCGGCCTTCTGGCGGTAGCAGGTGTGGCAGTATCCAAGGCTAAGGCCAGCGGTACGGTAGAAGCAAAGGTTGCGGACGGCAGCAGCTTTGCAGCTGATAATGTGGAGATTACGGCAAACGTAACTACTCAGACTGCCAAGGATGAGAGCAATAAAGAATATGCTATAGATAATGTAAGCGCTAAAACAATTGGCGCTACTGCCTCCGGTCAATACGCTGCAGGCTTCAACACTGCTTATGCAGAAAATGATATGACAGTTAGCGTTGATGTGGGCAAAGAGCAGTATAATGTTAACGCTTTGAAGCTCAAGGCTGATAATGCTTCGGTTATTGCGGCAGATACCCTGGGCGTAACAGTGGGCGGTTATATTGCCAGCGGCAGCAACTGGTCTGATACTAAGACGAACCTGACGACAAGCGTAAAGGCTGCAGGCGTTAACGAGAATGTATACAACAGACTGGGCGCTGTAAACATCAGCAGCTCCGGCTACAGTGCAGTAAATAATGATGCCAATGGCTATGGCGGCGGTATCGTAGGCTTCAACCCTGTTGCTGCAAGGTCGCAGAATGAGATTATTACCAATACTACTGCTGGTGTGAGCGGCAAATGGCAGGGTGTAGGCTCCCTAAAGGTTGCTGCTAACAATGCGGATAAGCTGGATATTCTGGCGGACTCCCTGACGGCGGCTGTTGTCGGTGCCAGCGGCACAGAAATTAAAAACAAGGTTGCGCATAATGCCAACATTAACGTAACAGGCGATATCACAACCAGCGGCAAGCAGTCCTACATTGCCAACAACACGCTAAACCATGACGTTGACCTGAAGGGCAGCGGTTATGGCGGTGGCAGTGTCAACGTTAATGATATGGACAATGATCTGACATACACTGCTGGCGTAAACATCAACAATGCAACCTTGAGCGGTACAGGCAGCGCAGGCTCTATTGAGGCGCTTGCTTATACCGACGGCAAGATGAATTACAGTAATACGCTTAAATCTGCCGGCGTTGTTCCTGTTACTATCGCAGCAAGCAAGAATGTTATCACCTATAACAACAGCATCAATGTTAGTGGCAGTAATCTGTCGACGGCGAAGGCTGATCAGGATATCACCCTTGCGGCAACCGATGAAACCACCGCAACCTTTGATACTACTGCTGATACCCAGGGCGGTGCTGTGGGTGCAGCTTCTGCTAAAACAGATAACACTCTGAACCGCAGCAACAAGATTACCGTTACTAATGGTAAGATTCTCAGCACCAATGACGTAAATATTTACGCAGGTGCAAACCTGGACGGCATCACTTCCTCGTTGACCTATAACGTGCTGGCGGATGCTTATAACAAGACGGCAGTTCCTCTGGCTACTGCTCCGAAAGCCAAGAACACGATGACGCAGGAAAATCAGGTAAGCATCAACGGCGATATCGACAGTGTACGCCACGTCAACTTCAAGGCTGGCAAGGGCATGACCACTGTATCGACCTCTGCCCGCGAATATAACATCTATAAGGGTACCAGCGGCAGCGGTTCCGTTACCTCCACAGCTTTGGGAGAGGTAACTCCGGGCGAAACGGTTGCCAACTATGTGGATATTGCCAGCGGTAAAAATGTACGCGCAGGCATCCATAATAATCTGGAGCTTACCATCAGCGGCAGTACTAAGGTTACTAATCCTGAGTTTGACGCGAGCGGCAATGTTATTTCCGGTAAAGAAGGCAGCATAGACTTCAGCGGCATCAAGGTTACCACCGGTGCAGGTCAGGATTGGTTCGATACCAAGCAGAATGTTACTGCAGATGTGGTTGAGCTGCAAAATGGTCTTTACGCCCGTCTAGAGGAAATTAATGGTCTTCTGGGCCAATATGCTTCCACTTCTGACGAATTCAGCATTTTGAACAGTGAAAGAAACCGCATCATCATCCAGATGGAAGAAAATGGCTTTGTCAAGACCAGCGTAGAGGGTGGCAAAACCTACAGGAGTATTTTCGATAAAATTTCTTTGCCGGCAGTTGATGTCAAGGATATCGTTGTTTCCGGCGGCAACATCAACATCGAGGCTGACAAGCTGCAGGGCAGCGGCAGCCTGACGGCGCAGGGTGCAAAGAACCTGACGATTAATAACAGCAGTGACCTGTACCTGAAGATTAACGACCTGGCTATCAAGGATAAGGGCGGCGTAATCCGCTACAACGATGCCGAGGTGAGCAAGGTTGACGGCTTCACGGGTACAATGAATACTGCTGCAGGCACTGACGCTGATCCGAAGATTACTGTCAAGAGCACTGGTACATCTAACAACGGTTTGACTAAGGCTGATATCGGTATCTTTGGTACTGTGCAGAACAGCACCGGTGACGTTTTAATCCAAAACAGCAATTACAATATCAACGTAGACGGCAATGCCAATATCAGCGCGCGCAACATTGAGCTGAAGGCTGACAAAGGTTCGGTAACGCAGAACAGCAAGGGACTGCTGCTTATCGGCGGCGACCCGGTAACCAAGTACCAGTTCAGCGATGCTATTGCCAAAAGGATTCAAAGCTATGTTTCCCAACAGGCTATTGCTGGCAATACTACGATTGAGTGGCTGAGCAATATCAACAGCTATGAGGATTATAAAAATGCTTTGATAGCGCATAAGGACGAGCTTGGACTTACTAATGCTGAGCTTAACGAGATTAATAATTACAGCGTTAACAAATCCAGCGGTATCGTTGCAGGCAACAACGTTTATATTAGCGGCCTGAATGTTAACCTGGATGGCCTGGTACAGAGTGGCTACAAGAATTTCAAGGTTACACTTGATAATGCAGCCAACAACAAAATCGGCAATCTGGATAGGGACTATGCGCGTAACCAGACTGCACTTACCGATCAATATGTTATGTCCAACGATAAGTATTGCGTAAGCACAAAGGCCGGCGCAGTTTATAACTCAAAAACCGGCGCTTATGACTATACTGTTAAGGTTTACTACAACCCCGCTACTAAGGAGCTGCTGACGGAAGCAATTGAGCCTAACGGCGGTAAGATTTATATTACCGGCGCTCTGTCGAGCACTGGCAGCGGCAAACTGCTGGCGATGGACGGTACTGCCAACATTGCTATTGATACTACGAATGCAGACCGCAATTTGCGGGTGAACAAAATCACTAATAAGGATATCAGCGGTCTTATCAGCATTAAGGATACGCAAAAGAATACCTTGACTGAGTACACCACTGATGGCCAGAAGATGTCCGTTAAAACAACGCAGCTCAATAATAAGGGTAACGCAACCTCTACCAGCACAACGCAGGTTAATGCTTCTGCTACCACTTATAAACCGGCTGACGGTATGACGATTAACTGGACAGGTGGCACCTCCGGTGATAAGAAGATTATCAAGTGGCAGTATGAGAAGGACTTCGTTTTCTGGGGCCTGATTAAATATGGCACTACTAAGGACTTTGTCGAGAACGAGGAAGTTAAGAACGGTAAGACAGAGGTTTCTTCCTCCAGTATTACTGGCACCGATCCGCTGGGACAGGGTACTGTTATTAAGGTAAACAATAACGCCAAGGAATATGGTGTAACGACTAAGGATTATAATGATCCTAATCAAACTTCTTATACTCCTGTTGTCGAGAACAAGAAATTTTCCGGTTTATCAGGCAAAATCTTCGGCTATGGCAATTGCACCTACACCTGGACTGAAACCCAGATGCATTCCACCAGCAGTACCTATACAATTAAGGGCGATAAGCCGATTAACGTTGGCTTCATGACCGGCGGCAGCGGTGACATCAGCGTTTCCAGCGCCAAGGATATGTATCTTGCAGGCAACATCAGCAATGCAACTAAGGCTGACGGCAGCGCAATCGGCAAGGTTACCTTAAACAGCATTGGTGGCGCTATCAGCTCTGTTGGCAGTGCACGCGTTGACGCGGACGACCTGACTGCTAAAGCAGCCAAAGGCATCAGCATCAATCACAGTGCGTTGGGCAACATGGCGAAGCTGAATATTGAAGCAACGACTGGTGACGTAAGCATCAATTCCGACCGCGGCAAGCTGCAATTTGTCGGCGGCAATAAGGGCGCGTTGAACGGCAACCTGGTAATTAACGCAGCAGGCGACATTACTACGGCTAGTGATACTGTTTTGAACGGCAACCGCATTGATTTCACCACTCTTGGTGCGATTAATGCAGCGATTGCTCCCGGTCAGACGCTGACCAGCAGTGATACCATGTCTGCAAGCGTAAATGCCAACGCGTATGGCGATATTACACTGACCAACAGCAATGGTGATATGCGTATCGGTCATATTGCCAGCAAGAATGGTGATGTAAGCCTCACAACTAGCGGCAGCTTTATCGACGCAGTAGGCGACAGCACCTTGTCCGACAGCGAAAGCAAGCTGCAAAAGTGGCAGGAGCTGGGACTGATTAACAGTAATGACAAGGCAGAAGAAAGCGCAGCATCTGCAGCGGCAGCCAAGAGTGAGCGTGTGCAGGCACTGGAAAGCAGGGCAAAGCAGCTGGCTATGGCAGATAAGAAATATACTGAAGACGCGCAGAATGCAGCTTTGGCAGAATACAAGGCATTGGCAGAAGCTTACAAAACTAATGGCGAAGCAGCCTTCGAAGGCAAAAACTATAGCCAGGACGTTAAGGACTGGGCTAAGATGTACGCTGAGGTTGATAACAGCACTGCCTATGGTTGGAGTAAAAATGAGCTGCTGTATGCTATTCAGGACAGCGTGCTGAATGCAAAACCCGGCCAGGTACTGACGGTAGATAAGGCCAACGTTCAGGGCAAGAACATCAGCCTGAGCGCAGGCAAGAATATCGGTATCGACGGCGAAGCAACTAACATTGCCTACAGCGAGATGGGCAAGCTGGATAATCTTAAACTTTTGGCACAGGCTAAGGCCGGTGATCTTACCTGGAATGATGCCGACAACAGAATTGAAGTTCGTCAGCAGCGTCAGATTACGGTACAGCTGGCAGATGGCGGCAAGCTGAATCTTAAGGCCAACACCAGCGGTGCTGACAATACCGGTAATGTTTATCTGGCAGGCGTTAAGGATACGATGCTGGATATTTCCGGTACGATTAACACGACGCAGGATGTTAAGCTGCTCAGTGATAAGGGTATTCGCATGAACGACGGCAGCATTGTTGCCGATAACCTTATTATCCAGGGCGGTAATGGTGATGTAGGCAGCAATAATGCCTTCATCAAGACTAATATCAGCGGCAATCTGGAAGCTAATACCGATACCGGCCACGGTGTATATTTGCATCAGACGGCTGTAGGCGACAAGCCGGCGCAGGTGCTGACAATTCAGAATGCAGCAACAGGTACGCTGGTGCTCAAGGCAGATAATGGTATGCAGATGACTACGGAAGCAGGCAAGAATACCGGTTATCTGAACGCCAACAGCATTAACCTGCAGGCAGCCAACGGCAATATCGGCAAAGCTGATGACGGTATCCGCATTCTGGAAAACGGCGCTGTTATTAACGCTAAGGCAGAAAATGGTTCTGTTTACCTGCAGGGCGCAGGCACGAAGGATGCAGGCCTGGTAGTTGACAGTATTACTGCTAAAGGAAATGCTAAGCTCAACCTGGATGGTGATGTAAACTTCGGTAACTACACAGGTAACGGCAGCATTAGCGCAGGCGCAGATGTAACTGTTAATGGTAACAATGTTAACCTGAACGCAGGTACTGTTACTGCAGGCGGCGCAGGCAATATCAACGCAGGTAAAGATGTGAATGTAACAACCGGCAGCATTACATCTAGCGGCGCAGGCAACATCACTGCAGGCGGAGACGTTAACCTGAACGCGGGTACTGTTAAAGCAGGTGGCGCAAGCAATATCAACGCAGGTAAAGATGTGAACGTAACAACCGGTAGCATTACTGCTGATGGTGCAGGCAACATTACTGCAGGCGGAGACGTAAACCTTAACAGCAGCACGCTGGTATTTGGCGCTGATAGCGTAATTACTTCTACTAATGCCAATATTTCTCTTGGTAGCAGTGGCATTACGGTTAATGGTGCAAATAACAACCTGAAATTGGATGCTGCTGGTACCGTGATGCAGGATGCAGCAGCTACGGGTATTACTGTAGATAATCTTATTGTTGAATCTGGCAAGATGCAGCAACTGCTCAGCCAGCAGAACAATGTGAAGAATCTGAGCATTAAAGGTAAGGATACAGGCAGTATACTGGTAGTAGATGGCGTAACCAGGTTTAACGGTACGATGGATAATCTGTTGGTTACTGTTGCTGATTCTAATATCAAGGGTGATGTGCTGATAGAGAACTACCAGGCAAATACCGGCAAGATAACCATTAACTCAGCCATCAATACTTCTAAGTACAATGATGCGCATAACGGTAATATTACTGTTAAGGCAGATGGTGATATTACTACGGCTAGTGGCGCTGATTTGAATGCATCTGATAATATAAGCATTAATTCTAAGAAGGGTTCTGTTGTAACCATCGGTAATGTAACTGCCAAGAATGCAGTAGATATCAATGCAGCGCAAGATATTACGGCAGACGGAAATCTCACCTCTAACAATGGTGACATTACCATAGATGCAGGCGGAAGCATTACAACTAATAGCATAGTGAATGCGCTTAACAACGTAATTGCAAATGCTAACGGTAATATTGCAACCAAAGGCGATGTTACTGCAACAAACGGTAATGCAGTGCTCAACTCTAAAGGTGGCAGCGTAACAATGCAGAACGTAACTGCCAACAACGAGGTAGATATCGATGCAGCGAATAATATCACTGCCAACGGTAGCCTCACTTCTACTAATGCTAACGTAGATTTGAACGCAGGCGGCAGCATTACGACCAACGGTCAAGTTACTGCACAGAAGAATGTTGATTACAATGCTAAAGGTAGCATTACTACCGGCGGTATTATCAACAGTACAACTGGCAATATCAACCTGCAGACAGATGCTGCTCAGGGCGATATCATCTTCGGCGGTGACGTAACTGCCGAGCATGGCAACATCAATATCGACGTATTGCAGAACGGTAATGTAACTGATGACGATAACAAATTTACCGCTCTTGGCGACAAGGGTGATATTAACAGCGGTAACTTCGCACTGCACATCAAGGGTGCCGGAGATGTTGATCTGCATGAGATTTACACTACAAACAATGCGTTTATCGACGTTGACAACGGCAATCTCACACTGGCAAAAATTAACGGTGATCTGGTAGCTTTGCGCCTGCATACGGAAGGCAAGCAGATGAAGGTTAGCAAAATTATTGCCGGCACTAAGCTTATTGCACAGAGCAGCGACATCAATATCAATAAGATTCAGCAGCGTCTGGACGCTGACGGCCTTCTGACTATAGTTCCAGATAGCGCACAGCCCAATAAGCCTATTGACAACCTAAATATTGGTGAGATAATTACTAATAAGGGTGTCCGCTTTGATCATCTGTGGCTGAATAACGGCTCTATTAACGTAAGCGAGGGCATATTCAATATCGATAAGTTGGTAGTCAATAATGTTGCTCATTTCAGCAATAAGCATATGAAGACTGCTGTATGGGGTGCACCGCCGCAACGTGACGATAGCGACAGCATTTATTGGAACAACATTGCAGTGAATAACCCTGCTAACAATTTAGCTGAATGGCAGCAGGAGGGTATAAAACCGTATAAATGGATGTACCTGCACTTCGCAGAACAGCCGAACATTCAGTATAGCAACGGCATACTGCTTTACCTGCGTAATCACTATTATGTTTATAACCAACACTATAGCGCTGTAGACTATATGCTGTATCAGCTCAATGAGAACAAAGCGGAGGAATATGATATTAACTATGCACCTGGCGTAGTACAATACTTCCGCTATGACCTGTATGACCTGGATGAAGACGATAACAAGAGTGAACCCGTAAAAATCACTGTAGAAGCATAGGAGGAAATGCTGATGAACAAAAAGGCAGAGGCTTTTATCAAATATCTGGATAATAACAAGATTACCTGCTTTGCCATTGAACAGATTAGCGAGGATAAGCTGAACACAGTGGTCTTCCGTTCTCACATTGTTGTTGAAGGCCAGCGTCTGCCGACGCTGGTCATCCTGGACAGCAGTATTTATGGTATGCTTCGCGTGCAGCTGGCAGCAAATGCTGTCAACGAGAGCAACGAAGTGGCTATTCTGAGGGAAATCAACAAGGTGAACCGTCAATATAAGGTGTTCAAATATTATCTTACAGATGACGGTTCACTCTACCTGGACAGCTGCCTGCTCTGCCAAAATGGCAGGCTGGAGGGCGACATGATTTATACCGTGCTGGATGTAATCATCAAGCATCTGGAAAAGGAATATAAAAGAATAATGCAGCTCATCTGGCAGGCCAATTAGCCTGCCGGATGCAGCAAAATTTTGTATATCAAAGGGGTGTTGTCGATGATTACTAATAAAACAAGCTTGCTACTGGTTACGCTTTTGCTGGGATGCAGTGCCGCTGCTTTCGCAGCGCCTACACCTTCGCAGGAAGCAGAATTCAATAAAAGCGGCTTGAATAACGCCGGTGTGGCAGCCAACAGAACTATAGAGTATATGGAGCGCCAGCGTGTTGCCAGACAGATTGCTGAGGACAAGGCTAAGGCTAGCAGCAAGGTAGAGCAGGGGAGCCAAAAGCCTGATGCAGAGCAGCAGGCTGCAGTGACCTTTAAGCTGGAAAAGCTGGAGCTTGATGAATCCACTGTATTGGAGCAGGCAGAGCTGCAGAAGCTGACGGACGAATATATCGGTAAAGAGGTTGGCGTCAAGGATTTGTACGAGCTGGTGAATAAAATCAACAAGCTGTATCTTGATAATGGTTACTTTACCTGTCGTGCAATTTTGCCGGCACAGACGATCAAAAACGGTACGGTAAAAATTGAGCTTATCGAAGGCAAAACGAATGCTGTTGAGGTGCAGGGCAACAAGTATACCAAAAGCAAATACATCAGCAAGCGTATGAGCCTGAAGCAGGGCGAGGTTGCCAACATCAACAAGCTGAATGACGATTTACTGCGCTTTAACGCTGCCAATGACGTGCAGCTGCGCATTTCTCTGCAGGCTGGCAGCGAGCCGGGAACTACGGATTACGTCATCAGCGCTTATGAACCGCAAAACATTACCTGGACTGTTTACAGTGACAACGCAGGCAGTGATACGAGCGGCGAATACCGTGGCGGCCTGTTCTTTACGGACAGAAGCCTGACAGGTGTGCGTGACGCGCTGACGCTGAACACGATGCTGAGCGATGGCACCAAATCCTTCGGCCTTGGCTACAGCAGGCCCTTAGGACATAGCGGTACTAAGCTGAACATACAGTATAGCACTAACAGTGTTCACATTACTGACGGAATACTGGAGCCTTTGAATGTACGTGGTCATGCTTACGCGATGAACGTTGGTCTGAGCCAACTGTTGGTAGCGACGGAAAAGATCCGTACTGAGGCAACACTTGATTACGGTCAGCAAAATTCTAAGACTGATTTCAGCGGCCAACATTGGCTAGATGATATTATTAAAGGCGTTACGGCAGGATATTCCGTAACTAATTACGGCGCAAGCTCTGTTATTTACCAAAAGCACAGCTTTAACGCTGGTACGCATACCGATATTGCCGATAATGACAAGGATTTTTCCCTGTACCAGCTTAACGGCCTGTACCAGAAAATGTATCAGCATGGGCAGCTTTTAAGCCTGCGCCTGGACGCACAGCGTGGCTTCAACAATTATCTGCCTTCCGCCCGCCAGTTCTACATTGGCGGTATGTACAGCGTACGCGGCTACAAAGAAAGCTTGCTTGGCGGCGACAGTGGCTACAGTGTGGGCTTGGAATATTCCGTGCCTGTGACTAAGGACAAAAAGACCAGTGCCTTCGCCTTTATGGATCATGGACAGGTCTTTGGCGACAGTGCCTTTGACAGCCATGTACTGACAAGCTGTGGCCTGGGCGTGCGCAGCAACATCACCAAGCACATCGGTGCTGTGGTAACATTGGGCGTGCCTTTGATTAAGGAAATCAATAATACTGATGTAGATTCAACTCGCATCCATTTCATGGTAAGCGGTCAATTCTAAAAAAATCTTGTGTAATAATAGGACTAGGGAAACCCGGTCCTATTATTTTTTTCCTGTATATATGTAGGAAAAAGAAGCTTTGCCTGTAGCTGATATCCTATTATATGAAAAAAATTTCGATAACTGATGACAATTACCACAATTCAAGCTATAATAAGTATATAAACAAAAAATTATTTTATGAGGTGACATACAATGCAATTTCCGATAGTTTTAGGTGTTTCTGCACGTCACGCACATCTGTGCCGTGAGCATATGGATATTTTATTTGGTGAAGGCAGTGAGCTGCACGTTAAAAAGCCAATCGGCCAGCCCGGTCAGTTTGCTTCCGAAGAACAGATTACCATGGTAACTCCCAAGGATTCCATGAAGCTGCGTATCATCGGTCCTCTGCGTCCGGAAACTCAGATTGAGCTTTCTCTGACCGACGCGCGCAAGGTCGGACTGGATGCTCCTATCCGCAACAGCGGCGACATCGCAGGCAGCGCTGGCGCTAAGCTCATCGGTCCGAAGGGCGAGCTGGAGCTGAAGGAAGGTATTATCATCGCTGCGCGCCACGTGCATCTGTACCCCGAAACCGCTGAAAAATACGGCCTGAAGGACGGCGATATCGTTGATATTACTACAGAGGGCGAGCGTTCCGTAACACTGCATAATGTTCTGGTACGTGCGGGCGTAAAGCATGCTGACGAGGTTCATATCGACACCGACGAAGCTAATGCCTGCAACTTGGGCAGCGGCGTGATGGTTAACATCGTCTACAATAAATAATTCCACCGTTTTTCCAACAAAAGGATGGTGAGTATATGAAAAAAATTACAGCCTTGGCGGCAGTGCTTGTTTTGTGCGCTGCGCATGTTTCAGCCTACGAAAACAGCTATGCAGGCTACAGTGTTAAGGACGGACAGCCTTACTATAAGCTGGAAGCGAAGAAGGTTTATGCGTATACCAATATCAGCAGCAAAAAGGCTTATCAGAACGAAGAGGATTTAAAAAATACCGCAGTTAATATTGTTAACTATTACACAGCAGAGGATATGGAGCAGATTTTAGGCGAAAAATTCTCTACTGCTTATTTTGATGCGGAATATGAGAAGCTGGCACTTCTGGAGCGCTCCCAGCTTAATCCGAAAACCGTGCCTGCGCCGCTGCTGGAGCTTGATAAATATGCCGAACATGACAGTAACGGCAATCTGACGATTCAGAGCAAGGTGCTCAAAGAAAAGCTGGAAAAGCTTACGCCTCTTATTAAGACAGGGAAAATTGCCGGCAAAAAGGCGATAACTATTTCTTACCTATATAAACAGGGTGATGTGCTGGTTAAAATTGACACCAGTCTTGTTTCTGCCAACGACAGACTTTATCTGCTGTCTACCGTAAATACCGACCAGGATCTGTACGCGCCCAAAAAGGACGAAAAAGACGCTGACGCTGATGCAGATATTGATGATATCGATACTGACGAAGAAAGCGACGAAAATGACGAGACCAAGACCGAGCCTAAGAATGCTGCTTCCGTAAAGGAAGAAATGGAAAAGGCTCTGGAGGTTGAGAATGTTTTTGTACGCGACGTACCGGCCGAAACCATGCAGCGCTTCGATAAAGCACACACTGATCTGCTGAAGGGCTTTAAGGCTTTTGCTCCGACAAGCACGCCGAAGGCCATCGGCTTTACCAATGCCGCAGCCGGTAAAAGTGTGCAGCTGCCGGATGACTGGTTCTATGGCCAGCTGAATCTTAAATATAAGGACAAGGGCACATTTTACCTGACTTTGGCTTCTTCAATGAAGGAAATGCAGGAGGTTGCCGCAAATACTGATTATGACAGTGTTTATTCCGTATTAGCTATTCCGCAGGCTGACCCCGAATACCAGAAGAAGGTTACGGAGCTTTACAGTAGCGGTGCGCGTAATGTTCTGCAGCACTGGAATCATCTGCTGATTACTGCCAGTGTTGACAACATTACCGACGCTGAAATCAAGGAGCTTCTTGCAACGCCTGTTGCCAACAGACTTGCGGTTGAGAGTTTTATCTCCGAAGGTCTGCAGCGCATGAAGGGTTTCAGCAACGAATACTTTGCTTTGAAGGATTATAAGACAAATTTTGACTTCACCCAGGAAAAAGCTCTTATCGGCATCAATGCTGATACCCAATTGCTGAAGGATTTTGCTTATAACAACAAAATTTTGCTGAGCTGCAACCAAAAAGCCGCTACAGCGATGCTTTTTATCAAAAAAACTGACGTTGAAACGGAAAAAAGCCTTGAACAGCAAGTAAACGAATGGCACTTTTAACTACACAGGTGCAATGAATTGCAGTGTATGAAAATCTCACGTCTGAGAAAAGGAAAATTTAACATAATATACATTATCGGACGTAAAATATTATTTTGCAGTTTTTGCGGTAAAAAGGCCGCATTATAGACATGCTTATTTCCCAACTGAGGAAAATGCTGAAAAAAGCGTCAGATTATGAGAATTCTTTGCTTTTTGCTCCTCCCCCGGAGATTTTGAAAAGCTTTTAGCATTTTTATGTTAAATTAGTCACCATGCGCACTGCTGTTTGACGAAATTACTTTTATCTGCTATAATTTGTATAAGGTAATCTATAAACAAATGATTGGAGGGTCTAAAATGGGAAGAAGAAAAGCGCTCCCGCCAGACTTTGATGGCAACTATACTGAAGAAATGTTGTCTGAACGCCAACGTAATATTTTAAAATTTGTCCGTACCTTTATTAATCATAAGGGCTATCCGCCTGCTGTACGCGAAATCGGTGCAGCAGTAGGTTTATCCTCCAGTGCCAGCGTGCATAATCATCTGAAGAAGCTGCAGGAGTATGGCTTCATTCAGCGTGATGCTGCTAAGCCGCGTGCTCTGGAACTGATGAGCGAAAGCGATGCCTGGAGAAACAAGCTCCTTGTTCCGGTACCGCTGGTTGGCAAGGTTACTGCAGGTGTTCCTATTCTTGCTGTCGAGAACATCGAAGAGACCTATCCTATTCCTCGTGACCTGATTGGCTGCGACGATGATGTTTTCATGCTTTCCGTATGCGGTGACAGCATGATTAACGCAGGTATTCTGGATCATGACTACATTATTGCACGTAAGCAGAATTTTGCTAATAACGGCGATATTGTTGTTGCTCTGATTGACGGCGAGGAAACTACCGTTAAGCGTTACTTCCGCGAGCTGCGCAGTGTGCGCCTGCAGCCGGAAAACGATAAGTACGAGCCTATTGTAGGTTCTGACAACATTAAGGTGCTTGGTAAGGTTATTTCTGTATTTCGTATGCTCTAATAACCTGACTGTAAAATGCATGTAAAATGATGTCACTTTAGCGTCAAATACAAAAAACAGCTCTTTACAGAGCTGTTTTTTTGTTATATATTATAGTTATGAATGTGTGTAAACGATTTTTACAAGGAGATGACGCATATGTTACATCCATCTACTGATATTATCATGAACGCCCAGCAGTTCTTTGCTGCGGACCAGAGCGAAGCTAATCTGGTGAAGCTGTTGCATGCAGTCAGCGTAATGCTGCAGGAAGGTGCCGAAGTGCTCATTCCTACTGCTGCAGATGCGCCAGAGGGCCAGCTGCTTTTGCAGACTCAGACTACGGACAGCGGCTTGGAATACATGACGGCTTACAGCAGCAAAGAGGCCTACGAGCAGGGCATGCCCTGCAACGTTATCAGCCGTCCGCTGGTCAACTATTTTGAAGCTATCCTGCAAATGGACGGCATTGCCGGCATTATCTTTAACCCTGCTTCCCCCGCTCCCTTCAATATTCAGAACCAAATGATTAAGGAACTGCTGGCTGATGCCCAAAAGAACAAGGCACAGAACGCTATTTCCGTTTGGCGCGGTGATATTACTACGCTGGACTGCGACGCAATTGTCAATGCTGCCAACAGCACGCTTTTAGGCGGCGGTGGTGTTGACGGTGCTATTCACAACACTGCAGGACCACAGCTTTTGGAGGAATGCAAAACCTTAGGCGGCTGCACAACCGGTGCTGCCAAGATTACCTATGGCTATAATCTGCCTGCAAGCTACATTATCCATACCGTAGGCCCTATTTATAATGGTAAGGTTGAACAAAGACTGGAGCTGGCTGACTGCTACAAGAACAGCCTGGACCTGGCGCGCAAGCATCATCTGCACAGCATCGCTTTCCCGGCGATTTCTACCGGTGCTTATGCTTATCCTGTGGACGAGGCAGCGCGTATCGCTCTTTTAACCTGCACCGAATGGATTAATGCCAACGCCGACTATGGCATGAGCGTTGTGCTTACCTGCTTCAACAGCGGCGTTTATAACGCTTATCAGGAGCTTGTTAAAAAGGCGCAGAACGGCGAGTTAGATTAACCTTATAGCACTTTTATGTACGACAAAACCCGTGACTTCCTTCGGAGGTCACGGGTTTTCTTAGCTTTGGTGTAAGCTTAACAGCGTACAGATTTACGCATTGATGATATTGTTGAACAAAGATTTATTGGCTTCGATAGGCTGCTTGCCGCCGACTACGCAGATCAGGCCGTCGCTGAGCATGTCCTCTACTACCTTAGCCAGTGCTTGCAGGTCTTTATTGCTTACATTGAGGATTTCGTTGCGGATGCGTTGGCGCAGCTCAACGGGAACGTGCTTCAGATATTGCGCGGTTGCCTTGTCAAGACGCATGCTGTTGGTCAGGGGCTTATCCATCGTGCTGATGGTACCGATAACGTACTTGTTCAGCTCGCGTTCGGGGAATTCTTCGTTTCTCAGCCATTCTGCCAGACCTTGGTAAGCCTCCAAGGTTTTCGGCAGCTGCGGGTCGCGGTAGGATGCAAACACGCCTACGCCGTTCAGCTCAAAGCGTGCGGTAACACCGTAAGCGCCGCCCTGAATACGGATTTTGGTCCAGAGATATTCATAGCTCAGAATTGTTTCCAGTACAGACATCGCACCCACGTATTTGTGACCATGCTTAGCAAAGTTGCCGCCTGCAGCAACGTATTGCACCTTACCTGCGGTAGCAATAGCCTCGTTAACGGTGCCTACGGGCAGAATTTCAGCCTTCTCCCCTGCTTCTGCATCAGACAGCTTGCTGATGAACTCCAAACATTGCGCTTTTACTGTTGCCTGCTCCTTTACGTCACAGCTGTAGCTGAGCAGGAAACGGTTCTTCTGGAAGAAGCGTTTGATTAACAGGCTCAGTTGCTTCAGTACCTGCGGTGCCAGCTCGTCGAAGTTGTCGGTCAGCTTTTTGAGGAACTGGTAATAGCTGAATTCATCCTGCTCGTTGACGCGTGCACCGGCAGAGCAATAGGAGAACAGTCTGGTGATAGCAACGGTCTGACCGCGGTTGAAGAAGTTGTCGTCCCAATCGGTTTTCAGCTCGGACACCAGCTCGCGGAAACGCTCCAAATCGTCCAGCTTGCTTTCCAAAGCAATGGCCTGCAGAATATCCAGCATTTTCGGCAGGTTATCGGTGAGGCATTTGCCTTTGGTGGAGAAGTAAATTTTATAATCATCCGTAGATTCTGCTTCGGTGAAGGCGCGTACAGCGAACGCAATGCCACCGGTGTACATGATGGCGTTGGTTGCCAGCTCCTGATAGCTGTAGCGCTCGGTGTTGAACTTGCCCATGATATCTGTGAGCAGATAGCACAGAGGCAGCTTTTCGGCTTCCATATCGGTAATATCAAAATAGAAGCTGGTATAAGCGATTTTATTGGTGTTGCGCGGAAGATACAGCAAATGGCTTGCGCCCAGCTCTTCCTCCTGCGTTTCAATCTTCTCTACCTCCTGCCTGATGTCGCTGCGCTTCAGTACAGGGATGGTTGCGCGTGCTTCCTCACTGTCGGGAGTAGCCTGCAGACGGTGCAGCTCGGCGCATTCGTCGATATGCTGCTGCAGCTCCTCCTGGCTCATCTGTGCCTTGATAGCGCTCATTTTGGCAGCAGCGGCCTCCTGGTCTGCCTCCTCCTTGCCGGGCTGCGGCAGCAGGGTTACCAGCACCTTATGGGTGTTGTCCAGCAGATAGTTTTCGATAATGCATTCATAATAGTTGGTTTTCAGGCCCTCGCGCAGAGCTGCCAGATATTTGTTGTAGCAGAGGCCCTCAATCGGATTGCCGTCATACAGCCAGTTATCCATAACGCCGATGCCCAGAATCAGTCCTTTTGGATAGCCGCCGAAATCTGCTTCACGCAGCTTGAATTCCATGGAGTTGATGTTGGCCTCCAACAGTTTTTTGTCAATGCCGTTGATAGTAATGTCCTGCAATGTTTTATAAATAACGCTAATAAATTTATCGCGCAGCTCCTTCTCACTGCCGCTGGCACGGATAGAGAATACCGGCTGATACATACTGGAGGTATAGCTGCCGTTGATAATCTGGCCCACACCTGCATCCATAAGTGCACGGCGTAGTGCAGAGGATTCGCTGTCCAGCAATGTGCTTTTCAGCAGGCTCAGAGCCATGCTGGTCTGCAGGTCGGTTGCCTTGCCGGTTACGATAGAAAGCTCGTGATATGTTTTGGCAGTGCAGTCCTCCTCTGCCCCAACCGGATAAAAGGCTTCGATATCCGCAGTACGCGGCAAGGACTGCTGTTCTGCGATAGCGGAATCAACAGTACCGGTTTTCTCGAAGCTGCTCAGATATTCGCTGTCGAGATATTCCAAAGTAGCGTCGATATCCATATCACCGTATAAATAGATATAGCTGTTTTCCGGGCTGTAATAGGTTTTGTGGAACTGCTCGAATTTTTCCTGAGTCAGCTGCGGAATAGCGTCCGGATAGCCGCCGGATTCAAAGCGGTAACAGTTGTCGGGGAACAGAGCCTTCATTGCTTCGTTTTCCAGATAAGCGTCCGGCGAAGAATATACACCCTTCATTTCGTTATAAACAACCCCGTTGTAGCTCAGCTCGCCGTCAAGGCTGTCCAGATTATAGTGCCAGCCCTCCTGACGCAGGTTGTATTTGTTTTGGTAGAAGGAAGGATAGAACACAGCGTCCAGATATACGTCCATCAGGTTATGGAAGTCCTTATCGTTGCGGCTGGCAACGGGATACATGGTCTTATCCGAGAAGGTCATAGCGTTCAAAAAGGTGTTCAGAGAACCCTTGACGAGGTCTACGAAGGGCTCCTTTAAGGGATATTTGCGGGAGCCGCAGAGAGAGGAATGCTCCAGAATATGTGCCACACCTGTATCATCTGCAGGCGGAGTTCTGAAGGAAATAGAAAAAACCTTGTTATCGTCATCGTTAGCAAGGTACAACAGGCGTGCGCCGCTCTTGATATGCTCCATGATATATGCCTGGGAGCTGATTTCATCTACAAATTGTGCTTGTAAAACCTTAAAGCCGTGGTATACGGCATTTATTGCTAAAGTCATTGTTGCCTCCTAAAAATTTACACTATGGTATTTATTATAACATATTTGCATATCTATTGTCTGAAATTCTTGTAAAAAGAGTTAGCTGTTGCTAAAAAAGATTATCTCCTTGCCAAAAGCGCTGTTCTTGCCTATAATAATTAGTAGAATAGTCAGAATCTGGAGGGAGTATTCATGGAAGAAGCACGCTTTACACTGCGCATTCACCCTATTATTATGAATAAGATGAAGCATTTGGCAAAGATAAATGGCCGTTCGGTCAATAAGGAAATCGAACAGATTTTGAAATGGGTTATTGATGATTATGAGCGCCAATACGGCAAAATTGAGCTGACCAAGGCGGAAATGCCTGGCTTCAGCACAGGCGCGACGGTTAAGGAAGCGCCGGAGCAGCCTATGGAAATGCTTTTCGGTTTGGATAATAAAAGCAAAAAATAATATGTAGGCTCCCCTGCATTACGCTATACCAATAATTAAGGCACTACTGCGCTCACAGTAGTGCCTTTAGTGTTTACGCTTATTTTGCTATTGCGTGCTCCTTCAGCTCCAGCTTTTGCTTTTCCTCTACCTCTTTGATGCGGCAGCTGGCGAAAATAGAACCGGAAACATTGTGCCATACGCTGAAGATAGCGCCCGGAAGCGTGGCCAGCGGATTTGCGGCGAAGTTTGCGGTCGCCAGAGCAAGCGCCAGACCGCTGTTTTGCATAGCAACCTCGATAGCAATGGAGGTTTCCTTAGCGTAGGATACCTTCATCAGACGCGCCATGCCCAGGCCCAGTGCCATACCGATGCCGTTGTGCAGGACAACTGCCAACATTACGATCAGGCCGCAGCTCATCAGCTTAGCAGCGTTGACAGCAACGATACCATCGATAATGGTTACAATCGCTACAACGGAAACCAGCGGCAGAATACCGCCCAGCTTGACGATGGTTTCGTGGAAAAGGCTGTTTAAGATGATACCTGCAAGCACAGGCAGCAGCACAATCTTCACTACGGAAAGTACCATAGCCATAAAGCTTACCTCAACCCAGGAACCTGCCAGCAGGTACACCAGCACAGGTGTTACTAGCGGTGCAATCAGAGTCGAAGTGATGGTCATGCCAACGGATAAGGGAACGTCACCCTTAGCGATGTAGGCAATAACGTTGCTGGCAGTACCGCCGGGGCAGCAGCCTACAAGGATAACGCCCAGAGCGATATCAGTATCAAGATTCATCACTACAGCCAACAGGTAGGCTGCCAGGGGCATGATGGTGTATTGCAGGATACAGCCGGAAATAACCTCCTTAGGTCGGGAAAAGACGATTTGGAAGTCCTCGCGCTTGATGGTCAGGCCCATTCCGAACATTGCCGTGCCCAGGAAGAGAGCGGTATACTGCGGAATCCACATGAATTCCTGCGGATGGGTAAAGGCAATCGCAGAGGTGATTAAAATCACGACGGCGATGTACTTGGATAACAATCCGCTTACCTTGCCAATGATGTTTAAAACGCTGTTTTGCTCGTTCATATTAAATTGCCTCCTTACATGTATGCTGCCCTGGGGCAGTCACGCTGTTAATTGCCTCGAGCAGAAGCAATTACATGGGTATTGTACCACAAAAAGGAGGAAAAATCCATGCCCGGCTTAAAGTATCAGCAGGCCTCCAGCAGGTGCGACACCTTCACCTGCAGCTTATCGGCAATGCGGAATACCAGGTCCATACTCGGGCGCGCGCTTCCGTGCTCGATTTTGCTCAAATACTGCGGAGTAATGCCTATCTGCTCTGCGAGCATCCCCTGCCCCAGCTCCTGCATGATTCTGTAATAACGTATTTTTCTGCCCATTTCTACATACTTTTCGCAATACATATATCATCCACTCCTCTACTTCTTACTGATTATAGCTTACAGTATTTCCGGAATTTCTTCATGTAAAAAAAGGTGCGAAGACAGCCTTGATACTGCTTGCCAAAGTAAATACAGGCGCATTCCTGAAAAACGTGCCAGCAATCAGTGTTACTTTTGCGTTATGCCTTAGCATAATCTTATTATAAAAAATAGGATAGCCAGAGATTGGCTATCCTAAAAAAATTTTTGAGAAATTTTTAGATATTTTTTGCGAAAATGAATTTTGCACTTAATTTACCGGTATTTCCTGTCTGGAAATAACCTCAATCAGCTCGCCTTGGCTTTTAAGCCAGATATCAATGCCCTTGCCAAAAACCTCCGCTTCGATAAGTGTGCCGTTTTCGCCCTCCTCTACTACCTTTGCCGTAGGCAGGCGGTCAAGGATGTACTCGTAGCTGCCACCCTTAAACAGGAAGCGCAGGCGCTGCAGATGGCCGCCGTACATAAACTGGATACGCTTGCGGAACTCGCCCTCCTCAAAGCGTTTGGAATACGGAACGGCAAAATGCGTTTCGGTGACGCTAAAGCTGTTGATTCTGTCGATGCGGTAGATAGTCGGGAAGGGATCGTTTTCTATCTCGAATTTGAGCTCCTCCTTTTCCTTGGGCACAATGAAGCCTGCCAGATAAAAGTAGAATTCGGAGAACATGATGCCTACGGGCTGCAGTCTGCGCTGCACCAGCACACCGTCGGTACGGCGGTAGTTGATGATTATTTCCAGATGCTCATGCACAGCGCCGCTAAGCTCCCACATTTTCTTCAGGAACTTATCCTTGTGCTGCGGTTCTACATAAAGCAGCTTTTCGTTGCCTATAAGCTCGCTCACACGCTGCTGCTCCGTTTTAGGGATACAGCAGTCAATCAGCTTATCAAGAATCGGATACAGCTCATTTTTGGTGAATGCCCTGCTCTCCAGCAGTATTTTGAGCGTGGCGAAAACCTCCTCGTTGGACAGCAGATTGCGTGATGGCGGTACAAGCTGGTAAGCGCCGAGCTTCTGGTTGTAGACCAAATCCTGTACCAGGCCTGATGCTTCATTCTGCTCATGTAAAAAGGACCGCAAGTCTTCTATGTCGCGCTGAATAGAGCGTAAGGAGCAGCCGAAGCGTTGGGCCTCTTCCTTCTTGTAGAGCATTTTGCCGTCTACCAGACGCGAATACATATAGAGCAAACGATCCTTTGCAATGCGTAAATCTGTCATTATTAGTTCCTCCCTGCCATGAAATTTGCAAAGCGGTTGATGCAAGAAAATCTCTTTAAGCTAATTATAGCACAATCATTCTCTTAAGCAAACGTTTTGCCACCGGCTATAAGCAAATTTTACCATAGCGGGAGGACACATATTGTCTTTCTCTAAAAATATTTTTGGTTTTCTCAGCATATTTCAGAGATAACAGGCTGAAATTTACGCCTGTTCAGTTTTAAGCACAGGCAGAAAGCCGTCCAGTGCTTCCAAAGCGCGTGCTGCAATCTGAGCGTTCTTTTCTCTTTTCTTGCGGATGCGTACAGTGAGCGGCGGAATGAGGCCGAAGTTGATGTTCATCGGCTGGAAGTTTTCAATCGCCGGGTTGCTGATGTAGTTGGCCAGTGCTCCGTGTGCGGTTACGTCGGGGAATTCTACCTCCGGCAGCTCCAATACCGCTCTTGCAGCAGCTAAACCGGCCATCAGTCCGGAGGCTGCCGACTCGACGTAGCCTTCTACGCCTGTCATCTGTCCGGCAAAGTAGAAGCGCTTATTGCTGCGCAGGTTGAAGTGCTTATCCAAAAGCTGCGGCGAATTCAGGTAGGTGTTTTTGTGCATTACGCCGAAACGGACAAACTCTGCGTTCTCCAGACCGGGAATCATGCCGAAAACACGTTTTTGCTCCGGCCATTTGAGATGTGTCTGGAAGCCTACAAGGTTGTAGAGAGACGCTGCAGCGTTATCCTGACGCAGCTGCACTACTGCATATGCTTCCTTGCCATTACGCGGATCAATGAGGCCTACAGGCTTCAGCGGACCGAAGCGCATGGTGTCCTCGCCTCTTGCAGCCATTTCCTCGATGGGCATGCAGGCTTCAAATACATCATGCTCAAAATCCTTTACGGGAGCGCTTTCCGCATTGCAGAGAGCTTCCCAGAAGGCAACGTATTCCTCCTTCGTGTAGAAGGGGCAGTTGAGGTAGTCGGCGCCGCCCTTGTCGTAGCGGGAGGCACGGTAAACCTTGTCATAGTCCAGGGAATCGGCGGTAACAATCGGTGCTGCGGCATCAAAGAAGTGCAGATAATCAGCCTGCAGCAGCTTTTTGATATCGGCGAAAAGCGCGTCGCTGGTCAGCGGGCCGCTGGCTACGATGACAGTGCCTTCAAGGCTTTCCAGGTCGGTCACCTCTTCGTGGATGACGGTAACGAGCGGATTGGCCTTCACTGCTTCGGTTACGGCAGCGGCAAAGCCGTCGCGGTCAACAGCCAAAGCGCCGCCGGCAGGCACCTGATGCTCGTCAGCCTTTTGCATGATGAGAGAGCCTAAACGGCGCATTTCTTCCTTCAGCAGGCCGACAGCGTTTTCAATATTGCCTGCGCGCAGGGAGTTGCTGCAGACAAGCTCGGCAAAATATGCGGTTTTATGTGCTTCGTCACTTTTTACAGGACGCATTTCGTGCAGGATTACAGGGATACCATGGCGCGTGAGCTGGGTAACGGCTTCGCAGCCTGCCAGGCCCGCACCGATTACATGTACAGGAGAGATAGTCATTTATTCCTTGCTGCCTTTCTTAGTTGTAGTAGTTTTTTTCGTTGCAGTTGTTTTCTTTGCAGTGGTAGTTTTTTTAGTTGTAGTCTTTTTTGCGGCAGTGGTTTTCTTCGCAGCAGTTTTGGTAGCAGTAGTCTTTTTTGCCGCCGTAGTTTTCTTGGCTGCGGTAGTTTTGGTTGCGGTTGTTTTAGCTTCCGTAGTCTTTGCTGCAGCTGTTTTTGAAGCATATACCGGTCTTGCCTTGGAGCATTCCGGGTTGCTGCAGAATTTGCGCTTGCTGCCGTTACGCTCCACGTGCTCTACCATCATAGCGCCGCAGTCCGGGCAGGTTTCGTTAAGCGGCTTGTCCCAGGTGGTGTAATCGCACTCAGGATACTTTTCACAGCCATAGAATACCTTGCCGGTTTTACTCTTGCGTTCGAGGATATCGGCGCCGCACTTAGGACATTTTACACCAATCGGGTGCAGAATGGGCTTGGTATTGCGGCATTTGGGGAAGTTGGGGCAAGCCAGAAACTTGCCGAAGCGTCCCTCGCGGATAACCATCATGGTGCCGTCGTTGCACTTGTCGCAGGGAACGTCAGATACCTCCAGCGGGATTTCCACGATAGGAATTGCCACGCCTGCGTGGTCCAGATCCTTTTTGAAGGGACCGTAGAATTCGCTGAGGACCTCGTCCTTAGTATGCTTCTTTTCTGCAACCTCGTCCAGCTTTTCCTCCATCTGGGCAGTGAAGCCGATGTTTATGAGTCCCTTAAAATATTCGGTAAGCATATCCACGGTCATAATGCCAAGCTCGGTAACGAGCAGCTTTTTGGCCTCTTTGACAACGTAACCGCGGGTAAGCAGTGTAACGATGGTAGGTGCAAAGGTGCTTGGGCGGCCGATGCCCTTCTCCTCCAGCTCCTTGATGAGCGTTGCTTCGGTGAAGTGCGCAGGCGGCTCGGTGAAGTGCTGCTCTGCCGGCATGAGTTTGTAAAGCAGCAGCTTGGTGCCCGGTTCGACGTAAGGAACCTTGGAGTCCTTTTCTTTATCGTCATATTTGCTGTGCAGCTGCAAGAAGCCCGGGAATTTCAGCACGGAGCCTGTTGCGCGCAGCTGGTAGTCGGCAGCATCAATCGTCAGGGTGGTAACGTCATAAACAGCGTCCGTCATCTGACTGGCAACAACGCGGTTCCAGATGAGCGTATACAGCTTCAGTTGGTCGTTGGTGAGGTACTCCTGCATCTCGGCCGGGGTACGCATGACGCTGGTCGGACGAATCGCCTCATGCGCGTCCTGAGCGTTCTTTTTGGTGCTATAATGGTTTTCCTTCGACGGGCAGAATTCGCTGCCAAAGTTTTGCTTGATATAGTCGCGGATTTCGGCAATGGCAACCTCTGCCAGACGCACGGAGTCAGTTCTCATGTAGGTAATAAGGCCGACGGAGGTTTTACCCAGAGATACGCCTTCATAAAGCTGCTGTGCGAGCATCATGGTCTTTTTGGCGCTGAAGTTGAGCTTTTTGTTGGCCTCCTGCTGCATGCTGGAGGTAGTAAACGGCGGTACGGGGTGACGCTTGCGTTCCTTCTTTACAGCGTCGCTCACGATATAATCGGCTTTGGAGAGTGCTTCCTCCGCTGCTCTTGCCTCTGCCTCGTTGTGCAGCTCCAGCTTTTTGCCCTTATATTTTACTGCTTCCGCTTCAAAGAGCTGTCCCTTGCTGCCTTCACGCAGCTTGGCGCTTAACGTCCAGTATTCTACCGGCACAAAATCTTCGATTTCACGGTCGCGGTCAGCAACAATTTTAGTTGCAACAGACTGTACGCGGCCGGCGCTCAGGCCCTTGCGGATTTTGCGCCAGAGCAGCGGGCTCAGCTGATAGCCTACGATGCGGTCTAAAATGCGGCGTGCCTGCTGTGCATCAACCATATCCATGTCAATGCAGCGCGGATGCTTGATAGCGTCCTTGACAGCGGCAGCGGTAATCTCATGAAATTCAATGCGGCAGGCAGATGTCGGGTCGATGCCCAAGATAAATGCCAGATGCCAGCTGATTGCTTCACCCTCGCGGTCAGGGTCAGTTGCCAGTAAAACTTTGTCGGCTTTTTTGGCTTCAGCCTTCAGGGATTTGATCAAATCGCCCTTGCCGCGGATGTTGATATATTTCGGCTCAAATTCGTTTGCATGCTCCTCGTCCGGCAGAAAGGTTACACCCAGGGTGCTTTTCGGCAGGTCGCGCAGATGTCCCATTGAAGCCTTTACAGTATAGTTTTTACCTAAAAATTTTTCGATAGTCTTGGATTTCGTAGGTGATTCCACGATAACCAGAGTCTTTGCCATTTATGTTCCTCCTACTTTCGGTAGTAACGCTGCGCCTGGTCTGTAGCCACCAGTCCGGCGGCCTGCAGGTCAAGCAGCTCCATGCTCACGGCAGCAAAAGCGGCTCCGCTCTGCTCCGTCAGCTTTTCTAAAGAAAGCGCTCCTGCCTGCAAAAGTGCCAGCAGCTTCGCTCCTAATTCCGTTGTGACAGGTGCGGGCGCAGGCTTTGGCTCCTGCGGCGCGCAGTCAAATATACTCGGCTGGGTTATGCGGCGGTTCATTGCCTGCTGCCAGCTTCTTTTATCGTCTAAAATATCCTGTGGCATATCTACCAGCTTGGCACCGGTGCGGATAAGCTCGTGACAGCCAATGCTGCTGCCGTCGAAAATATTCCCCGGTACGCAATATACCTCGCGTCCCTCATCTGCAGCGATATTCGCCGTAATTACAGCGCCGCTGCGTTTGCCTGCCTCTGCAACCAGCACGGCCTGCGACAGACCGACGATGATGCGGTTGCGCGCAGGAAAATTGGCCGCTATGGGCGGTACTCCCGGCGGATATTCCGTCACCAATGCTCCCTGCTCGGCAATGCGGGCAAACAGCTTGGCATTTTCGGACGGATAGACAATATCCAGACCGCAGCCAAGCACTGCCACCGTCGTCCCTCCGGCCTGCAAGCAGGCCTCGTGCGCCGCCGTATCAATGCCCTTGGCACCGCCGCTGATGATGGGTATGCCCTCACGCGTCATAGCCTGCGCAAAGCAGGCAGCAGCACGCACACCGTATTCCGTGCAGCGACGTGAGCCGACGATGGCCAAAGCATAATTTGCCTGCGGCAGCTCGCCCTTGACGTAGAGCACCAAAGGCTTGTCGCTCAGGTTTTGCAGGCTCTGCGGATAGTCAGTGCCGGTATAGGCCAGTATCTGCACGCCGTTATGACGGCAGAAGTAATCCAACCTTTGCGGCAGACGCGCATCACGGTTGCTGATAAAGTTTTGCACTGCTCGCGGCATACAAAGCCCTGTTGCCGTGAGCGTGGCGGCGCTCGCTTCAAAAACAGCGCGGGCACTGCCCAAAGCGTTAATCAGATCAGGTATTCTGCTGCGTCCCAGACCGGGGACAACAGCGCAGACAGCGGCAAGGTATAAGGTATCCATAAGGTCACACTCCTCCTGTAATAAATACATGATTATGCAGTCAGAGCGGAACTTCATGCCACAGCCTTCATAATATGCGATTTTCTTACATTATAATGATGAAATTCGTATTGGTCAAGTAAATTAATTATATAATGGAAGAAATTGTCAGCAAAATACGGGGAATTTTATTCACGAAAATGCACAAAAATCGGCCTATATACAGCAAAAGGACTCCCTCATGCGAAGGAGTCCGAAAATTATTTTTGCAGTCTTTGCATAACGTAATCGACAATCTGCTGTGCTGCCAAAGGATGGGCATGCTCGCTGCAGGCTGCTGCCTCACGCGGGCTTAGCGTGCTGTTTTTGATGTGCTGTACCAGCTCGTCGGTAGAACGTGCTACCAGAGCGCCGCAATACTGCTGCAGGAAGGCGGCGTTACCCTCCTCCTGCCCCGGCAGCGGCTTGTAGATTAAAAGGGCCAGTCCGCTCGCCAGCACCTCGGCAGAGGTCAGACCGCCGGCCTTGGTAATAATCATATCCGCTCCGGCCATGAGCTGCGGTACGTCCTCACGGAAGCCGTAAATTTCGGCCGTAGCGCCGTATTTGGCTTGCAGCTGTGCGGCCAACGCTTCGTTGTGGCCCGTTACGGCAACAACGCGCAGGTTTTTCAGAGCGGCGCGCTGCAGCGCAGTAATAATCTCAGCCATCGGCAGCAGGCCCTCGCCCCCGCCCATCAAAAGGCAAACGCGTTCGTTTTCGTCCCAACCGAAGAACTCGCGGCATTTCTGTTTATCGTGCTTAATCATAAACTGCTGGCGCACGGGAATGCCCGTAGCCTGAATGTCGGCATCGGTATTGAGCTTATCACGCAGCAGCTCGTCGGCGATAAAGTACGTGTCCACGCCGTCGCAAACCCACCAGCGGTGAATTGTAAAGTCGGTCACTACAGCGCCGAGCCAGAGCTTGGGATGCTGCTTTTTGTAATAGCCGATGATGCCTGCGGGTGTAGCGTGCGTGGCGATTACGGCATCGGGCTGTACGCTGCGCAGGTAGTTGCCGCCTAAGCGTGCCAAGAGGCGGTTTAAAAGCTCACGCAGCCATAAGGAGCCGCCCTGCTTATTGCCCCAGCTGTAGGCCAGCTTGTAAAGCCAGGGGCAGCATTTTAAAATCCACAGGTAGGTGCCTAAAAAAGCCTTGCCCAGAAACTGCGGGAAGAAGTCGAAGATGTTGCCGTGGATGACCTCAACCTCCGGACGGTCGGCGAAGGCCTGCTCCAGCGCTTCGGCTGCCAGCCTGTGTCCCGAGCCTATGGGTGCCGAAAGCAGGAGCACAGTATATTTTTTTCGTGTTATTTGCATCTGTATCACCATCTATATTGTATCGGAAATATAGCTAAACGGAATTTTTTTTGCGAAAAAGGCTTGCTATCATAGCCTTTATATTGTATCATATTTTTAACTACAATCAATAGTTAATGTTCTCGCAAAGAGTAAAATTCGTGAGAAATTTTTGGGAGGCTCATCAAATGACTACAAGAAGACCTGTTGAAAGCTTTAGCTTTCCTGTAGAAAAAATTAAAGAAGGTTATTATACTGATGCATATTTTATGCGTTCCGAAGAAATCTTAAACGGTGATAATTATCATCCACGTGTGCTGATGCAGGTGTTCGCCCGTGACCATGTTGTTGTTTGCGGTACCGACGAGGTCATTGCTCTGATTCGTCAATGCGCTTTCCATCCGGAAACTATCGAAATTCATTCCCTGCGTGACGGCGAAGAGGTTGACGAATGGGAAACCGTTATGACTATCGAAGGCGATTATGCCGACTTTGCGCATCTGGAAACCATCTATCTGGGTATTCTGGCACGCCAAAGCCGCATTGCTACCAATGTTCGCCGCGTAGTAAAGGCTGCTAACGGCAAGCCGGTGCTTTTCTTCCCTGCACGCTATGATATTTACCAGACTCAGGAGTCCGACGGCTATGCAGCTTTGGTTGGCGGCATCCACGGCTTCTCTACCGATGCCAATGCTCTGGCAGCAGGCGGCAAGGGTTTGGGCACTATTCCCCATGCATTGATTGCTTCCTATAAGGGTGACACTGTTGCTGCTACCGAAGCATTCGATAAATATGTTGACCCGTCTATCGCTCGTATCGCTCTGGTTGACTTTGACAACGACTGCGTAAATACTTCTCTGGCTGTTGCCCGCAAGCTGGGCAAAAAGCTCGCAGGTGTGCGTCTGGATACCTCCGGCAGCATGGTTGACAAGAGCCTGTGGACTCAGATCGGTACCTTTAAACCGACCGGTGTTTGCAAGGAGCTTGTTTGCAATGTTCGCCGTGCGCTGGATGCCGAAGGCTTCAACCACGTTAAGATTATCGCTTCCGGCGGCTTTGACGCTGAGCGCGTAGCAGCGTTTGAGGAAATGGGCGTGCCTGTTGATACCTATGCAGTAGGTTCTTCCTTCTTCGACGGCAACATCAACTACACTGCTGATATCGTTAAGGTTGACGGCAAGGACTGCGCTAAGGCCGGCCGCAAATACAATCCTAACCCCAAAATGGAGCTTGTGAAATAATTTGCAACAATGAGGTTGCAGTGCGAAAGTGCTGCAGCCTTTTTTGCTACCCAAGCTAAGCATGTACCATGTTGAACCAAAAGTTATTTAAAAATATAGCTAGAACTACAACGTAAAAACAGGAGAATATAGTGTCGTAAAGGGAATAAAAATTACAGCGAATGAGTGTCTGGAACCACAGAAGGGGCGCAATGTCTGAGCGCTACGCCTGATTTTTATAGTAGTATTTGTCAGCATAGCGCGAGTTTTGCGCCGCTTCGTCTTGGTTCCACACGAAATGAGTGGCCGTAATTTTTGCTGACCGTAAGGACACTGTATTCTCCGAAATATAGGCCTCATTATGGTATATTTTTTCTTATATATGCAAAGGAGAACCCACCATGTCATTGAATACAACTCCCGCTGCCGAACGTATCCACATCGGCATCTTCGGTAAGCGTAACGCCGGCAAGTCCAGCCTGATCAACGCCATCACCAGTCAGGAGCTTGCTATTGTCAGCGAACAAAAGGGCACCACTACCGACCCCGTATATAAGGCTATGGAGCTTTTGCCCCTCGGCCCGGTGATGATTATCGACACCCCTGGCCTCGACGATGAGGGCGAGCTGGGCGCGCAGCGCATTGCCAAGGCTCAGCAGGTGCTTAATAAGTGCGACATTGCTTTGCTCGTAGTCGATGCCAGTGTAGGCCTCAGCGAAGCGGATAAAGCGCTGTGGCAGCAGCTGCAGGCGAAAAAGCTCCCATCTATCCTCGTACTGAACAAGGTAGAGCTTTTGGACGAAATGCGCCAGGCACTGCTCACCATGGAGGCCATGAAGCTCACGAAGCAATGCTTCCTCGTCAGCGCCCTGGCCAACCGCAACATCAACGAGCTGAAGGAGGCTATCGCCGCTTTGCGTCCGCGTGAGGTAGAACGCCAGCTGCTCGGCGACTTAATCAAGCCCTGCGACATCGTAGTGCTCGTAACGCCGATTGACAGCGCCGCACCCAAGGGCAGACTCATCCTGCCGCAGCAGCAGGTACTGCGTAACGTGCTCGACAACAAGGGCATAGCCGTAACTGTGCAGGAAAGCGAGCTGGCGGAAGCACTGGCACGCCTTGCCTTCCCGCCCAAGCTCGTCGTAACCGACAGCCAGGCCTTCGGCGCAGTCAGCAAAATTGTGCCGCCCACCATTCCGCTCACCTCCTTCTCCATCCTCATGGCGCGCTACAAGGGCACGCTCAGCGCAGCCGTAGAGGCAGTGCGTGTGCTCGATACAGTGCAGGATGGCGATAAGATACTCATCAGCGAGGGCTGCACGCACCACCGCCAATGTCAGGACATAGGCACAGTAAAGCTTCCCGGCTGGATTCGCAGCTTTACCAAAGCTGAGCCTGAATTCTGCTTCAGCAGCGGCACGGAATTCCCCGAGGATTTGGCACAATATAAGCTTGTAGTGCATTGCGGCGGCTGCATGCTCAACGAACGCGAAATGCAAAGCCGCAGCGAGCGTGCTGCAGCGCAGAACGTCCCCATGACCAACTATGGCATTGCCATTGCCTATATGCACGGCATTTTAAAGCGCAGCGTCGCTCCCCTGCCGGATATCGCCAAGCTGCTGGAGTAAAGCAGCTGAACAGGAAAAAGTGAGGGTATGAACCATGCACAGCTTTTTATATTATTACCTGATCTTCATCAACTGCACCGCCTTTGTCGTCTACGGTGCGGATAAAGCCTTCGCCAAGCTGCATAGCTGGCGTGTACCGGAAATAGTGCTGCTGGTTTTGGCAGCGCTCGGCGGCAGCACAGGCGCATTTATCGCCATGCAGCTTTTCCACCATAAGACACAGCATTTGAAGTTCATCTTCGGCGTACCGCTCATCTTCTTCCTGCAGGTGGCACTCATCAGCTATTTTTTCTATAAGGGCTGAGTGCTCTCTAGAAACCGTACAAAAGCGTACAAACCGTACAACCCCTTGCTGCATAAGGCTTTGGGGCTGTACGGTTTTTGTGTTGTGTACGGTTTTTGTATTAAGTTAGACCTTCTCAAGTAAATCCTCGATATTGCAATAAAGCTGTTTGGCTATTCTGGCAAGCGTTTCTGCCTGCGCGCGGTTAATATTCTTCTGTCGCTGCTCATACTGCTGCACAGTGCGCAGCGGAACCTCTGCCAGCTCCGCCAGCTCCCTTTGCGTCAGCTCTGCCCTTTGGCGCAACAGCTTCAGGTTCGTATCCTTTTTCGCTTCTTTATAAAGCTCCGTCATCTTCTCCGTAAAATGGCGGATATCCATCTCGTGATAAGGATTGTAGAGGCTCTGCACAGTTTTAATAGGTACGTAGCGGTTAATCTCCGCAAAGCTCAGCGCCGTCTGCCACTGGTAGTAGGCCAGCGCCCAGCCTGTCCAGTATTCCTCACTGCGGTTGACCGGATAATCAGGCTTAATGCGCTCCTGCGCCAGTCCCACGTTCTCCAAAACCGTATAGGCAAGCTCCACGCCCGACATACCTGCGAGAATCGTGAAATCCCCCTGCTCGAAGCGTCTGGCGATATCGGAAGCAAGAAAAAGCTCAAAGAATTCGCTGATGTCATAATGCAAATCGTAGACAGCGAAATCCAGCATACGGGCAAGAGCTGTGCGCGCTTTATCAAGATATAGCTTATCGTAGGCGTGCATCATCGCTTTTCATCTCCTCGTCCATAATCTGTGTAATATAGATATCACCGCGTTGGCGCTTGTTACGTTCCGTGCTGAAATACTCACGGCGGGCGCTCTTGTCACGCTTATTCTTCTTATCGAACCATTCAGTGTGCTCTGCCAGCTCATAGCCTGTAAACTTAATCAGGGAGAAGGCTTTACGGCTCTTCAGCACGAATTGCTGCCCCAGCTTGCCCAGATGCATGGCATTGTTCAACTGGCGGTAGGAAATTGTGCCGTTGATAAAATCCTGTGCAAAGGAAAAATAGCTGTCATCTGCGCGATAACCGATTATAGCATCATAGGCAGAGTAATCGACCTTGAAGTTTTCCAGAAGATAAGCCTTTGCTTCATACGCAAGGCCTGAGGGCGTGTCGAATTCCCTGTTCTGCAGCAAAATCGTCAGCCAGTGCAGGATGCAGAACTGCTCTGCGTTCAGGTTTAGAATCTTCAAATCGCTGCAGTCAAGCTTATAGCAGTTGGCGTAGCCATTCTGGTTGGCTGTTGCTGCCCATTCCTTCGCCATATTGATATCCTCGGTGCAGTAAAAACCGAGGCCGTAGTCGTTATATTTTTTACCGTAGCCATAGACAGGCTTTTGGATAATATCCTTAGAACCATGATATAGCTTGCGCAGCATAAGGCTCACCTCTTTCTTCTTTTATGTATATTATACTTCTGTGGGAGTGGTTTTGGCAAATGCTCTGAGTATATGATAACACTCTTGTATAGTCTAAAACCGCTTCTCATTTTCAGCGTATTTGAGGCGTTTTTGCTATTCGTGTAGTTTAGTGTAAAAAAAGAGCATTTTTTCACGTATTTTTACACGAATATTTTAGGGAACTTAACACTTTTCGACACATAACAAAAAACGTACACGCGCAAAGCCTTGTCACGCCTGCGTTTGTACGGTTTTGTTTCAGAGTTGATGCTCTGACTAATTATCTTTACTTTTATCGGGAAATACTCATTTTACCAGAATCTTATAGGATTCCTTGTTTTTGATAATTAGTTGCTCAGATGATTTCGGAGTATCCTCATCATCGGCATATTCTTACAGTTCCGCAACCTTCGGCGGATACTTTGCTTCAAAAGCACGCAATACGCCAAGCAGTCTTTCGTCCAGATAGCTCATGCCCTGCTCCCGTAGTTTTTGCGGAATACCGTAGTAGCATTCTGCTACCGCACCGGTGATTGCTGCCAGTGTGTCGCTGTCGCCGCCAATCGAAATAGCATTACGGATTGCATCCTCATAGCTTGTCGACTCGAAGAAGGCCATCAATGCCTGCGGTACGGTATTCTGGCAGGTTTCGTTGAACATGTAGGAATCGCGGATACCGTCGAGCGTGAAGTCCATAGGATAATAGTTAGCATCAATATAATCCCTGATGGCTTGCATATCTGCGCCCTGCTTGGCCATAAAGGCTGCCACAGCAGTTGCCTCCGCTCCCTTAATGCCCTCCGGATGGTTGTGCGTCACATCTGTCACCATCAGCGAAAGCTGTTTGACCTGCTCCATAGTATTCGCAGCATAGACAACACCGCTCACGCGCATTGCCGAACCATTGCCATAGCTGTTATAAGGCTGCGGGTCGCCAAAATAAAGCCAGCAGGAAAAGGTTCTGCCATAACCAGCATCAGGATATGCGTCACCAAAGTCACGCATTTTTGCTACAGCTTGCTCGCGCAAATCACTGAAATCAGGCTTGCTCTCCAAAAGCGCCTCGCATAACGCCAAAGACATTACGCTGTCATCTGTAAAAAAGCAGTCATTAGTCAAAAACTCAAAATCCTTCGCTTTGTAATTATCCCATTCAAAACGTGAACCGACAATATCGCCGATAATTGCACCTAGCATTGTATACGCCTCCACTCGTTTATTATATGTATATTATAGCATAATCGTCTAAACCGTACACCATGACAAAAACCGTACATGCGCAAAGCTTTGCCCCGCCTGCGTTTGTACGGTTTATACGGTTTTTGAGGATAGCCAAAATATACGTATATAAAGCTAAAGAAATGCTCTGCCAACCTTGCGGTCAGCAGAGCGTTTTGTTGTGTCAGTATAAAGCCTCAGCTTATTTGAAGTAGCTTACGCCGGACAGGAAAATCTTCTGATCCTTGTCGCCCGCAATATTGCGGAACAGGCCCGGAGCAAAGCGCTCGCTGTGGCCCATCTTGCCGAGGATACGTCCGTCGGGGCTGGTGATGCCTTCGATAGCATACAGGCTGCCGTTCGGGTTGAACGGAGTGTTCATGGTCGGTACGCCCTGAGCATTTACATACTGGGTAGCAACCTGGCCGTTAGCGAACAGCTCTTTGATAGTGCTTTCCGGCGCGTAGAAGCGGCCTTCGCCGTGAGATACGGCAACTGCATGCTCTTCGCCGGGCTCGCACAGGCTGAACCACGGAGATTTGTTGGAAACAACTCTGGTGGTAACAATCTGGGAAATATGACGGCCGATGTTGTTGAAGGTCAGTGTCGGTGCATCGCTAGTCATATCGCGGATATCGCCGTACGGAACAAGGCCGAGCTTAATCAATGCCTGGAAGCCGTTGCAGATACCCAGCATCAGGCCATCGCGGTTCTCCAGCAGGTCGCTGATTGCTTCCTTGATGCGCGGGTTGCGGAACATAGTAGCGATGAACTTGCCGCTGCCGTCAGGCTCGTCACCGGCGCTGAAGCCACCAGGGATCATAACAATCTGGGAGTTGTTGATATATTTAACCATTGCTTCTACGGATTCTTCGATAGCAGCAGCGGTAAGGTTGCGCACAATGAAGGTGTTAGCTTCGGCACCTGCAGCTTCAAAAGCACGGGCGCTGTCGTATTCGCAGTTGTTGCCGGGGAATACGGGGATGAATACGCGCGGTTTGGCGATATTCACCGGAGCGGTTAAAGTCAGCTCGCTCTTGTACAGCGGCATAGCGATGTCAGCAGGCTCCTCTGCCTTCGGAGTGCCGTCCGGGAAGATGCCCAGCAGTGGCTCGCGGTATGCGGCAAAGGCTTTCTCAGCGTCAATCTTGGTGTCGTTGATGGTGATGCCTGCTTCGGCGGTAGTGTGGCCGAGCAGCATGTAATCCAGGCCTTCGAACAGCTCTTCCGGTTCTACGCCGGCTGCCAGCTCGATGACCATGCCGCCGGGCTGCAGAGTGAAGAGGCTGTCGGTATCGTGGAACGGTTTGATGAATTCAAAGCCAAGCTCGTTGCCCAGGCTCATGGTGGTAACAAGTGCAGCTACGCCACCCTCTTTAACAGCGGCAGCAGCAGCAATCTTGCCTGCTTCCACAGCCTTGTGTACAGCGGTCAGGTTTTCCTTCAGGGCTGCAAAGTCCAGTACTTCGGCACTATTGCGCGGGCAGGACAGGAAGATTACCTTGTCGCCTGCTGCCTTGAAGTCGGCAGATACAGCCTTGTTGCCGTCGATTACGCCTACAGCGAAGGAAACGAGTGTCGGCGGAACGGTTTTGTCCATGAAGGTGCCGCTCATGCTGTCCTTGCCGCCGATTGCCGGCAGGTCCAGAGCATCAAGTGCGGTGAAGGCGCCCAGCAGTGCGCTGAACGGCTGGCCCCAGCTGTTGGCATCATGCAGCTTCGGGAAGTATTCCTGCAGAGTCAGGCGCAGCTTAGCAGGGTCAGCACCCAATGCTACGGCACGAACTACGGACTCGGTTACAGCGTACATTGCGCCATGGAACGGACTCCAGCAGGCAACGTTCGGGTTGTAGCCGCAGGCCATTACGCTGGCTGCGGTGGTGTTGCCGTGCAACACAGGAATGCGGCCTACCATACCCTCGCTCGGAGTGAGCTGGGTTTTGCCGCCGAACGGCATCATTACGGTGCCACGGCCGATGGTGCTGTCAAAGCGCTCGGACAGGCCCTTTTCGCTGCAGACATTCAGACGGCCGAGGTTAGCCAGCCATGCAGCCTCCAGGTCAGCAGCGGAGGTTACTTCGGCAGGAACCTGCTCGAATACGTTGTCCTCTTTTTCTTCGCTTACTACGATGTTGGTGTGCTGTGCAACGCCGTTGGTATCGAGGAAAGCGCGGGACAGGTCAACAATTTTATCGCCACGCCAGAACATAACCAGGCGCGGTTCTTCGGTAACGTCAGCAACAACAGTTGCTTCCAGGTTTTCTTCGTCAGCATATTTGATGAAGGCATCGCGGTCAGCGGCAGCGATAACAACAGCCATACGCTCCTGAGATTCGGAGATAGCCAGCTCGGTGCCGTCAAGGCCTTCGTATTTCTTGGGAACCTTGTCGAGGTCAATAACAAGACCGTCGGTCAGCTCGCCGATAGCAACGGATACACCGCCTGCACCGAAGTCGTTGCAGCGTTTGATCATTGCGGTTACGGCAGGATTGCGGAACAGGCGTTGGATTTTGCGTTCGGTCGGAGGATTGCCCTTCTGTACCTCTGCGCCGCAGCTCATGAGGGAGTCAACGGTGTGCTCCTTGGAGGAACCGGTTGCACCGCCGCAGCCGTCACGACCGGTTTTGCCGCCCAGCAGCACTACGATATCGCCGGCAGCGGGACGCTCACGGCGAACTGCGCTACGGGGAGCAGCGCCGATTACGCCGCCGATTTCCATACGCTTCGCAACAAATTTATCATGATAGTATTCCTGTACATGGCCGGTTGCCAGACCGATCTGGTTGCCGTAGGAGCTGTAGCCTGCAGCTGCGCCGATGGTAATCTTGCGCTGAGGCAGCTTGCCGGGCAGGGTTTCGCTGATCGGGGTGCGCGGGTCGGCACTGCCGGTTACACGCATAGCCTGATATACATAGGAACGGCCGGACAGCGGATCACGGATTGCACCGCCGAGGCAGGTTGCAGCGCCACCGAACGGTTCGATTTCGGTCGGATGGTTATGGGTTTCGTTTTTGAACATTACCAGCCACTCTTCGGTCTTGCCGTCGATTTCGATAGGCACAACGATAGAGCATGCGTTGATTTCTTCAGACTGGTCAAGGTCAGCCAGCTTACCTTCCTTGCGCAGCTTTTTCATGCCGATTACGGCAATATCCATCAATGTTACCGGACGCTCGGTGTCTTCACCGTAAACCTCGTCACGGGCAGCCATGTATTTGTCATAAGCCTCTTGTACAGGCTGGGTAAAGGTGCCGGGAACGATATCTATATCTTCAATCTGCGTCATGAAGGTGGTATGACGGCAGTGGTCGGACCAGTAGGTATCCAGCACACGGATTTCGGTAATAGTCGGCTCGCGGTGCTCTTCGTTGAAGTATTTTTGGCACCACAGCAGGTCATCCAGGCTCATAGCCAGGCCCATGGATTGACGCAGTGCTTCTGCTTCTTCCTCAGACATGGTCAGGAAACCGGTAACGGATTTTACCTTTTCCGGCTCCTCGCAGGTGCTGATGAGGGTTTCAGGCTTAGCCTGCTCAGCCTCACGTGCTTCAATCGGGTTGATGCAGTAAGCCTTAATCTTTTCAACTTCTTCCGCAGTCAGCTCGCCTTCCAGCACATATACCTTAGCGGCAGCAACCATCGGGCGCTCCTTTTGGGTAATCAGCTGGATACATTGTTCGGCAAAATCCTCGCGCTGGTCATATTGACCGGGCAGCAGCTCTACGGCAAAGGCAGCTTCGCCTGCAGCCAACGGCAGCTCCTCTTCTACGACATTGTCGACAGGCGGCTCAGACAGCACAAGCTGTTTAGCCATAGCGAATTCTTCATCGCTCAGGCCCATCACGTCATAGCGGTTGACAATACGCATACCGGTAAGATTGCTCATACCGAGGTTGTTGCGCAGGTCTGCCAGCAAGCCATGTGCTTCGACAGCAAAGGCATCCTTCTTTTCTACAAAAAGTCTTCTAATGTTACTCATATACACGGCCTCCAATGTAATTTTTTCGAGGTGAATACTTGCTATTTATGTATCTATTTTAACCAATACACGTATATGGTTATACTAAATAGATTATAAAGAAATATATTGTCTAGGTAATAAACTTGTATTATTTTGACAATGTATTCCCTTGTAAAACCTGTTGTTTGTGACTTTATAGTGTCACATGCTAAGCTTCTATCACAGCAACGTGTTTTTCCGAACATTCCTGCAAGATGTGCCCATAGATAGCATAGGTGACCGCTATGCTGGTGTGTCCTAAGCGTTCCGTTATAAGAGCGATAGGCACATGCTTGTAAATCATGTTGGATGCATTTGTATGTCTTATTCCGTGGAACGTGAAAGGTCTAGTGATACCTGCACCTTTTCTAGTAAAATTCCATGTATGGATAAGACGCTGCTCTGCATAGAAGCTATCCTTTTTTCTATTATAGAAGATATATGGTGACTTGTCAAAGCTAAGGGGTTTTAAAGACATAAGAAGCTGTGTTGTCTTCTCAGATATTTTGATGGTGCGATACCCCGCTTGTGTCTTAGGGTATGTGACTATTGTCTTGTTATTCTTATCCTTAGCTAAGGTTCTTTTTACAGATATTGTATTAGCAACATCATCAAGACAATCCCACGTAAGAGCTAACAGCTCCCCTTCTCTCATGCCTGTTTCATAGGCAAGACAATACAGAGCATAGAACTGATACTTCAGCATAGGTTTATCCTTATGCTCCCATAGTGGCAGGAGGAAAGCTTTGATTCGCTCATGCTCCTCTTGCGATAAGACAACCACTTCATGTTTAGGTTTATCGCTCTTTGGTGTCTTCTGCATTGAGGTCACAGGTGACTTTCCAATAAGGTCTTGTTCTACACACCATTTGAAAAAGAGCCTTAAGCGTCCTATATAATTAAGATAGGTATTAGTTGAATAGTTCTTTTGATGCCACTCTAAGAGCATGGTATCTATAGTATGCGTGGTAACCTTAGATAACGCTAAGCCGTTAGCTGTATTGTCTAGGAGCTTAAGTACACGTCTTGTTGTGATTATTACAGACCCTGACATCCGCTGAGCTTCTAGGTGCTTAAGGTACACCTCACCCTGATACTTTATTGTGTCTTCCGCTGCTTTTACTTGCAGACCTCTATCCTCTTTGTCTCTCTGAAGCTTCTTCAGCTTCTCCACAGCTTCCTTTTTTGTGTCTGCTGTGGCTGATAACCATTGCCTTTTACCATCCACAGGGTCTAATTCCACCCTGACACGTACTTTACCACTAGGAAGAGTTATTATAGAACCCTCTCCTTTAGGTCTTCTACGAGTTGTTTTAGATGGCATTTTAATACCTCCTAACTTCAAAAATTGCCAAAAATTGTGAAAGGGTATATATAATATAGAGATTGGCTGGTTTCCCCCCGGTACCCTGGTCTTCTGGTATCCTGTCGAAATAGCATATACTACATCTAAATAACATACACTGAATAGGCGTGCCCAAGGTGTCAAGTTACGTCCGATAATCTATCTTATGTTAAATTTACCCTGCTTATACAAGGTTTTAGGCAAGCTGCCTAGGTGTTAGTATCTAGTTTTTATGGGGATATTGCGAACATATGTACATAATAACGAACATAAAGTATGATTTAGGCAAAAATTAGACATAAAATGTATCTGTATATATATGCCCTAGGTATCTAGTGTATCCACTGTATCCTATATCCCTGCTACCTCCATTATATCCCTGAGCTGCCGTTGGTTGCTACTAGCTACATTACTATAGATACTATTATTACCATTACATCCATTACTACATCATTATACATATACCAGCTACTATTATATGTCACTGCTGCACTTATGTATAATAGTATTGTCTGTTTGTTCTGCTATCCACTGTGTTATTAGTTGTCTGAGTAGCTCACTGCTATTAATAGCTTTACTTTTACATAATGTCTGAAATTGCGTCCTCAATTCTTTTGGCACTCTTACTTGAATAAATACATCTTTTTGCTTTTCTTCAAACATAGAAAAATTCCCCCTTTTCTTCATTATACTACATCCCAATACATTACGCTACATTCTTATAAAAATTTTTCCTTTTGTTGTGAAATGTATTGACATGTAGTGTGTAATATGGTATTATATAGCCAAGGGGAAAACCTGAGTACCTGAGATAACTATATATTTTTTTAACTATTGTGTAGTGACATCGCATTACAAAAGGGAGGCAAAAGACATGAGAAGACAACAAAAACATATCAATAACCCCGAACAAATTGGATATAAAAAGGAAAAAATGCTGAATGGGTATGTTATTAAAAACTATACTTTAACATTCGGTATCTATTGGGGGCATTATACCGTGATAATAACTGATTTAGGCTTTGGGGTGTCGGCTTGCTTGTATGGCAAGCATGAGCCTACAGACCTTTACAGAGACAAATAAACTTTTATCGGTACTCTCGACACTTCCGGGGGTACTCATTAAGAGCTTATTAAACTCTTAATTAAATAATCTAGGAGGTAAATTATTATGAAAAATGTATGTCTTATCCTTGCCATGCTGCTCATGGTACATATGAGCTGCGACGCTTGCGACGTGACAACCGCTGGAGAGTGCGAAAGCTGCCTGAGCGGTGAACCGACTACCCTGCAAGTTGTTATCCGTGATTTGTCTATGGGCAGCCTGAGCGGTGCTGCTGCTGACTTGGGACTGTTTGACCTTGCCGACGTTCTTTTAAAGGTTGAGGAGGTGTTGGATGTATGAGCATGAGATTATACAAAAAACATGTCCGGGCTGAATATCCTATAGTAGCCTATTGTGGTTACTGCGATTTGCAATATACCTTGTATTTTGCCCCAAAAATCGGACATACAGAAAGAGCAGAAGGCTGGGGCTGTAATATCTATGAGCTTGCGCCGGACATTGCGTTGACTACAGGTTATGACCCTTTTGGCAACCGCCGTTTACCGCTGGCATTGACGGAACGCTATGAGGAAAAAGCAAAACAGATATTACGAGAAAATAACTACAGCTACATTGCAAAAGAAGAATTAGAAAGACTACTGACTGAGCTGGCAGCAGAGATAAGAACCCTTTAAAGTTTTTCAGACATACAAGGCTATTTGTCTTGTGTGTCTCATAAAGCTTTAAAAGCTTTAATTTTTAGGAGGTGCATAGTAAATGCCAAAAATTGTACATATGACATTAAAAGACATTGCACTTGGTAAATATAACCATGTTAGCAATGTCAAGCGACTGCTGCAAGCAGATACAGCCTACATACTACCAACAGGAAAAGGCAAGTGCTGCGTATATGTCATTGATAAAAAAGATAACGGACTAGACGTTATATGGAGCGGTTGGGATACAACCTGCCCGAATGTTGAATATGAAGAGCGTACATTATATCTGCTGCCCTATCAATGCCGACAACGTATAGACCCATTATGGGTATTTAAAGCTGCTATATATGATGTAGCAGACATGTTGCATACCCTAGTCCCTAACCTGCATGTACATGTATCTCATGGAGTGGGCAACAGTACAACACGTATGTATTAATGAGTTTTTATCGGTACTACCGCCCCGGCGGTGGTACTCATTAAGGGCTTATTTTAACTCTTAAAACTTAATAACCTAGGAGGTACATTTATATGCCGTATACTATTACAATTTCCGACTTGACTGCTGAGCAGGTGCACAACCTCAATAATCGCTTGTCTTATGTCAACAGTGCTGCAAGCGCAACCAGCGTTGACGATGAGGGAAAAAAGTGGCGTGTGTCGGTGACTACATCCGACTTTAACACACAGCAGGTACTTGCTAACATTACAGGCGTATTGTCGCAAGTGGTAGCCATCCCCTACTACACTATAGACCAATTAACCAGCGACGTACAAAAACAAGTATGTCAGGCTGCAATTGACGCTAACATCTATTGGGACGTTTGGCAGGATGAGCGCAACCGCTCATTCAATGTTATCTGCGATAAGTTAGACCTGCAATGGGATGCTGATAACTACGATAACTACTATGTAGAGGAGACAAGCAACGAGTGGTATGCAAAAGACATACAAGGTGCAAGCCGTGTTATTGCTTACATAGTCAACCGCTGGGGTGACTTCAAAAAACCTATGTATATTGATAAGGATAAACATAGCAACTTTTACAAACTGTTGCACAAAAAAGATGCTGCTTTACCTCAAAAGTTTACTGAGGACGCAATGCCCACCGGATACTGTGCGGATTATTGCTTTTATGAAGCATACAAGGAATTTATAGACCTTGCACGCCAGCAACCGGACACTATTACTCTTGCTGCTTTTTGTGGATGCCTTGCCGGGCATTTTGAAAAAGAGTATCAAGCAGACTATGAGCAGGCAACCTCTATTGACTATGCTATGGAGTTTTTGTGTCAGGATAACTATTACACTTGGGATGGTAAGGATATTACAGATGTTGTCAACGCCTATATGGTAGCAAAATAAATAACTTTTATCGGATACACAGGTTAGTAATAATCTGTGTATCTCATTAAGAGTTATTTGTATAACCCTTAAAACTATAAGTTTAGGAGGTACAAAAGAAAGGTGAAAAAATATTTGTCTTATTTGATTGGGTACTTTTTGGTATCTAAACATACAAATGAGGTACTTAAGGAAATTGCACGCTGGGCAGTAACCTTGTTTGTTGTCTTGTTTTTGTCCATCGATTGGGACGCAACGCTGAATAATATGGGGGTGCTTAAGTAATGCTAGTAGTTGACAAAAACACCACGCCCCTTGATTGGTTAAAGTTTGAGCTGGAGCAGCAGCAGCAACATTTACAAGCAATGCAAGCGGTATATGCAGAAAAATACATTAAGGGCAAAAAGCAACGCACAAAAGCAGCGAGAGCTTTAAAAGTAGAAATATACCGCCAGCAGGGCGAAATAATAGGCTTAGAAGCAGCTTTAAATATTTTTGAGCCTATACCCTTTTAAGAGTTTTTAGGGCATACAGGCAACGCCTGCGTGCCTTATAAAGCTTTTAAAGCTTTAATAATAATCTAGGAGGTGTTACATATGATTGTAACATTGCAAGACGGCATACGCCTCATGATTACCCTACGCACATGGGACGGCTGCAATTGGTCGCCCGACATTGCCGGGGACGTGTTGGCAACATGGCAACCTGAGACACACGAGGACATTAAGTGGCTAGAGGATGACTGCGACGCCTTTAATTCAGGCGTAGACCTTGACTGGCTGGAGCACTGCCCAACGTGTCAAGAGGTGTCATTGGATATACAGGAGGTACAAGAGTAATGGGAGAGCATAAAAAGCAAGGCAAGACATTTTTCGTCACTGTAGACGCTCATATGCAATTTGCCGTACATCGCGCCCCTAGTGGACATTTTTCTTATATTATCTACTATGACGGACGCCAAACTACCGGGGCACTGCGTATCACACAAGCACATGCAGCGAATAAGCTGGGATTAACAGTGCCGGAACTGCTGGAAAAATTCAAACTTGACTAGCTAAAAACTGAACAGAGGTACGGACAAAACTGTACCTCTAATTTTTTGCACCCTTTTTCCACCCCTAGACCGAACGGAACGAAACGATGTTCGTAGTTGTCGAAGGTCACCTGAGCGGAACGAAACGTGTTGTCTTGTGCAACGCACGGAACGAAACGAAACGAGGGATGCCGGGACAACCCAAGCTGACAAGGCAAGCAAGGTTGCTTTAAGACAAGCAAGGCAAGCCAATGGGCACACGTATTAGAAGAAGGCAAGCAAGCTTTTTACAATGGGTCACCTTTAATGAAGAAAAGACCCATCAACACAAGGAGGTATTTACAATGACACAAGTAGATGTGGACATGATGGAAAAAGAATTGAAGTTGGAATCTGCCTACAGATTAGCAGGGTATGAAACGATGCAACGCAACCTGCAGCAAGCAAAAGAAAATAACATGGTAGATACAGCTACCCCTATTGGACAAGCATTTTTCACTCATAAGCTGTTAGCTGTCAAAGACACCATCGAACAATGGCTTATCAAGAACATGAAACCTAAAGCAGGTGTAAAGCCTAACTACACTTTCCTTTTGGAAGACCTGAAAAGAGAATTTCGCACAGAAGATGATGAGGTTGATATTGATACCATATCTTCTATCTGTGCTAGTGTTACTTTATCCGCTATCCTGAACGCCTTAACCCTCAAAGGTGAAAAAGGCAACTACCTGAACGATGTGGCTGCTAAGGCTGGACGTGGGTTGTACTACGAATATCAGATGAAAGCCTTTGAAAATTGGCTGAAGACACAAGACACCAATAAAGGAGCATTGGCAGGTATAGAAAAGAGAGTTGGTCTTCATTATCGCTATGTTTATCTCAAACAGGCTATGTCTAAATGTGGCTACGCTGCCCCGAATTGGGATAGTCAAAACACAGCTATCCGTACATTAGGAACTGCTTTTGTTGTCTTAGCACAGGAAGAAACAAACTACTTCACCTTAGAAGCTACTATGGAAACCCCTTCTGAGCTTATCCCCACAGAGCAATTCACAGAAGCATGGCAACGAAATGAAGACAACATGCTGGAACATGCAAGACAAAGCTGTCCTATGATTATTCCCCCAAAAGATTGGACAAGCTATGAGGATGGTGGTTATTATGGTGACCTTGCCTCCTTCACCTCTCTCCTGCGTTTAAAGTACCTTGATACTATTTTTGGTAAGCAATACAAACGTCGACTTATGCAACTTGACATTCCGCAAGTGTACAAAGCAGTCAATAGTATTCAAGCGACCCCTTGGGTAATCAATAAGCAAGTATTAGAGGTGCTGAAGCAATGCAGACAACACAACTATATCCCCTGCTCTAGTGAGAATGGTAATGTGTTGTCTTTAGAAAATGATGATGCACCTAAGCAACCATCAGCTACAGCTACTGAAGAAGAAGTAAAAGCATATAAGAAAAAGGCTGTGGAATACTACAAAGGTCTGAAACGCCGTATGTCTTTGCAGAATCGTGCAAATACGATTATAAACACAGCAGAACGCTTCAGCTCCTATGCACACATCTACTTTCCATGGAACATGGACTTCAGAGGTCGCATCTATCCTATCCCCTCTTTCAGTCCTCAAAGTGATGATTTAAACAAAGGCTTATTGCTCTTTGCAGACACACCTCCCTGCCAACATGAAGAAGACATCAAATGGCTTGCAATTACAGGTGCTAATTTAGCAGGTGTGGATAAAGTAAGCTACGATGACAGAATTTCATGGGTATATCAGCATGAAGAAGATATATTAGCATCTGCTGCTGACCCTATGGGGCATCAATGGTGGCTTCAGCAAGATGAGCCTGTACAAATGCTTGCCTTCTGCTTTGAGTGGGCAAAAGCTAAGCAATGGATAGCTGAGCATGGCTCTATTGTCGGTTGGGTAACAGGTCTCCCCTATGCTCAGGATGGAACGTGCTCCGGTCTGCAACATTTCAGTGCTATCCTTAGAGACCCTATTGGCGGTAAAGCTGTAAACCTTGTACCCCAAGACAAACCAAATGACATCTATGCACAAGTAGCAGAAAAAGTCAATGAGTTTTTGAAAAAAGATGCAGTAAACGGCACTCTTGATGAATGGGATGAAAAGAAGCTGAGAATGAAGTTTGGCACAAAAACCCTTGCACAAATATGGTTAAACTTTGGGGTAAACCGCAAAGTTACTAAAAGACCAACCATGACACTTGCCTATGGTGCTAAAAAGGCAGGATATACTGCTCAAATTATGGAAGACACAATAAAAAAGGCAATGAGAGAACAAGGAGAAGCTTGTGTCTTCACTCAGTCTAATAATTTTCAGGCTGCACAGTATTTAGCTGGTCAGATATGGGATGCTGTAGGTCAGACAGTTGTAAAGGCTGTTGAGGGTATGGATTGGTTACATAAATGTGCTAAACTTGTCACAAAAAATTCAAATGTTGTGTCTTGGGTTACACCATTAGGATTATTGTTACAACAGAGCTATGTCAAGTTTGATATTGAAATTGTCAAGCTCAGATGTGCCGGAAAACGCTATCGTATCTATACTCCCCATCAGAATGGGCAGATAGACAAAAGCAGACAAACAAATGGTATTGCTCCTAATTTTATTCATAGTATGGATGCTTGTCACCTTCAGCTCACAGTCTGCAAATGTAAAGATGCAGGAATCAATCACTTCACAATGATTCATGATAGCTATGGTTGTCCTATGTCTCAGGTAGATATTATGTATAAATTAGTAAGAGAAGCTTTTATAGAGCTTTATACAGAGCATGATGTCCTTGCAGAATTTAAAGAATCTCTGCAATATTTAGTAACCAAAGAACTTCCTGCTCCCCCTAAAAAGGGTGAATTAGACCTGAACATTATAAGAGACAGTAAGTATATATTTTGCTAATGGGTCACCTTTAGTGAAAGAAAGAAGACAATAGATAACTATAGATGCCTATAGATTCTATAGAGACCTTTAAGTACCTAAGGTTATGTTATTAATAACTAATAATAACTTACCTAAGGGAACTAAAGGTCTCTATTGTCTTTATAATCCCTTTAGTTTACTTTAGTTACCTAAAGAAAATGCTAATGGGTCACCTTTAGTGAAGAAAAGACAACATGCTTTTCAAAATCTAAATCGCTGACGTTTCTATTTTTCCCTACTGTGTGTTGTCTTTTCTCAATAATTTTTAAGGAGGTATTGTCTATGTTGAAACAGGACACTCGTGTAGGTCAGAGGGTATGGGTTGCACATGGTACTGATAAAGGCTGCACAGGTACAATAATAGCCTTAAGGTCTGCACATGCTCTTGTCCATCTTGATGGTAGTGAATCTGCTATGGTTAGTTTTTTAGGTTACAACATGCTTGAACCTTATACCCCTAACCATGCCCCTAACAATCAAGCAAAGCACTATGATGAACACTATGCATCTATGGTAGGCTTAGAGCCTATTGAGCTGATGCAACTTGTGTTGTCTCTTCCTGAATTTGTTGGTTTCCTCAAAGGTAACATCATCAAATACACCCTGCGAGCTGGCAAGAAGCAAGGTGAAGCTGCAGAAAAGGATGCAGCTAAGGCTAAACGCTATATCGAATGGCTCATGAAACTTGGCTATAAGATGCCAATCAATCCAAAGGAGGATTAAAATTTGGTAAACATTAAATTCAAAAAACTTGACCCTAAAGCCACCCTCCCCCAAGCAATGACAGGTGGAGCTGCTGGTCTTGACTTGGTTTGTCTTAACCGCATTGCGGTGACACCACAACGCTGGTCTTCAAAGGCAGCTATTGTCCGTACAGGCTTGGCTATGGAATTGCCTAGTGGCTATTATGCTGAGGTTGTCTTGCGCTCCTCTACAGGCAGAGACACAAAACTCAGACTTGCTAATCAGGTCGGTATTATTGATTCTGATTATCGTGGTGAAATCATGTTGTATGTGGAGAATTTAGGTGACCATCTCGAAATTATTGATGCTGGTCAGCGTATTGCACAACTGTTGATTCACAAGATTGAAGAAGTGGTGATGGAGGAAGCCACTGAGGAGCTGTCTAAGACTGAAAGAGGTCTTGAAAGTGGCAGCACAGGCAAAGGTACTAAACCTGCTGTGAAGACTAGAAGAACCAAGGAGGTAGCTAAAGATGTCTAATTTTAAGGTTGGTGACAGAGTATATGTTGATGGCTACACCACACACAACGATAGAGGTGAAAAGGTGCATGTCAAAGGCACAGGTGTAATTAGTAGCACAAAATTTGCACCTGACGTTTATTCTGTGAAGATGGATAAGCCGTATATTAATCAACACTACTGCACCACAACTTTCTTTTCGGCTCTCCCCCACGAGCTGTTTACCATTAAAAAAGAGGAGGAATTAAGGATGACTAACACCTTTAAGGTAGGCACCAGAGTATATGTTGATGGTTACACTACACCCAACGGTAAAAATGAAAGAGTGCATGTTGAGGGTAGCGGTACAGTAAATCGTGTTGGCTATGGTTGCACTGTAACTATGGATAAACCCTTTGTAGATGAGGTTGGACGTACACGCTCATTCTTTGTTGCCTCTCCTCATGAAGTGCGCCCCCTTAAGAACCAAGACAGTAAGCTTGTCTTCTATACCAAAAACCGCACAGTCCACTGCAAGCTGTTCAGTGCTGAAAGTTTGGTGTCTCATACACAGGCAAAGTGCAGTCCTGATGATACTTTTAGCTTCCTCACAGGCGTACAGATTGCACTGCAACGCATGTTGAAGGAACAGAACAAAGAGTTGGTGCTTCCTGCTCTTAAAAACATTAAATTTATTGATTTTAATTAAAAGGAGGTAACTAAGGATGCCTAAAAATTATAAAGTAGGTGACAGAGTGTGCTGCATTGAAGAGCATGATGGTAACACCCATATTATAGGTCAGGTAGGTACTGTGCGTAGCTCTGTCTCTACCTTCCATGAACTTGCGATAGAGTTTGATAATGATGTACAAGGACACACTTTATCTTCAGCTTACAAATGCCCCCAAGGGCGTGGGTGGTCTATTCCTCCTGAGAAACTTGTTCCTGCTTATCTTTCATCTTGTAAAGACACTAAAATTATCATTTACACCAAGGGTAATAAAACTCTCGCAAAGGTCATTGTAGGTAAACGCACTGTGGAAACCGAGTGTGCGGTATGTTCCCATGATGATGTCTTTTCTATCTTTACAGGTGCTCAAATTACCCTTGCGCGCCTTGCACACAAAAATAACGCTAAACCTGTGCTCTCAAAAGCAGCACTTGACAAAGCTTTAAAGAATTTTGAAATTATTGAATAATAAAGGAGAATAACAAACATGGCAAAAAATGATTTTGCACAAATCACAACCCCTGCTGGTGAAGCGGTGTACCCTAAGCTCCGCAGCACCGAAGTCTTTGATGGCGAGGATACCGGAAAGTATGTCTGCGGTATCAAATTGTCTAAAGAAGACACTGATAAGCTGATTCAACGTATCGAAAATGAATGGGAGATGGCTAAGAAGTCTCCCGACTTTGATGGCAAACGCTATGGTCGCAACTCTGCCCCTGCCCTTGGATTCCATGAAGACAAAGATGGTGATATTGTCTTCAAGGCTAAAACCAATGCTGTTATCAAGACCAAAGCTGGTGATGTCATTGAGAAGACTATGGCTGTCTTTGATAAGAAGGGCAAACCTATGGATGAAGAGATGGAAGTAGGTAATGGCTCTACCATCCGTCTGTGTATGCTTCTGCGCCCCTTCTATGCTTCTGCTACTGTCTATGGTATTCAGTTGCTGCTTAAGGCTGTTCAGGTACTGAACTATGTTGCCCCTGCTGCGGGTGCGGTATCTGCAGATGATTGTGGCTTTGATGTAGAAGAAGAATTTGATGAGGATAAAGTACCCTTTGCTGATGAGGGTGCAGACTTTTAAAGCCTATGGCTATTAAATTTAACCGCAGAGGTGGCTTTTCCACTCTCAACAAACCCTATCGTAGCGGTTTAGAAGACCGCCTAGCGCAGCAGCTTGAAAATGCAGGTGTACCTAAGGTGTACGAAAAATACTCCATCGCCTACGAGATTCCTGCCACAAAGCACCATTATACCCCTGATTTCATCCTGCCTAATGGTATTATCATCGAAGCCAAGGGTATCTTTGAAGCTGCTGACCGCAAGAAGCATCTGCTTATCAGACAACAATATCCAAATTTAGACATACGCTTTGTATTCTCCAACGCTAAGACAAGAATCGGTACAGGAGCTAAGACTACTGTGGCTGAATGGTGTGAAAAACATGGATTTCAATACGCCAGCCGTGAGATTCCCTCTCGGTGGTTCAAAGAGACCATGAAGGACACCAATGGTCTTGTCCTGCGTGGAAAAGGTGAGCGTATTGTCACTCTTTAAATTCAAAGAGCGCACTAAGACCACACAGATATGTGTTGTCTTAAGAAACCTAAAGGGTAAGCGCAAACGTGAGCTGTTTAGGGAAGCTTACAGACAAGGTGAAGTTGACACAGGCTTTCACTTTATTGTAACAAATAATGGTCTTTTTGAGACCGACAGAGAAATAAAGGCAGTTGCCGGATATAACCTGCCTGAATGTGAGACTTCTGTGTATGTCTTAGCTGATACACTAGGACGCAAGAAAATATCCGATGCTCAGCAGTATGTGCTGAATGAGCTAAAGGTACAGTATGATGTACCTATAAAATTTATTACTGACGAGGTGTAATTTATGGAGACACATCAACCCTGCCCTGCTTGTGGCAGTCATGATGCCTTAACCGTCTATGAAGATGGGCACAGTTATTGTTTCTCATGCAACACCTATTTTCGCAGCAGCAAGGAGGAGAAAAAATTGTCAAGTGGATTAAAGAAACAAGGTCTGATAGACCTACAGAACATGGTGGTCTCCCCCTTGCCTAAGCGAAAACTGACAAAACAAACCTGTGCTAAGTATGGCTACTTTACCTCTAAGGTGCATGGTCAGCCTGTGCAGGTGGCTTGCTACTATGATGATGATAACAAACTCTTAGGACAGAAAATCAGATATGCTGATAAGAGCTTTGAGGCTAGAGGTTCTTTTAGTGAGCGGTTCTTTGGACAACATCTGTTCCAAGGTGGCGGTAAGAAGCTGGTAGTGACCGAGGGTGAGATTGATTGTCTTACAGTCTCGCAGGTACAGGGTAACAAATATCCTGTTGTGAGTATCCCTACAGGAGCTGCTAGTGCTGCTAAGGTCTTCAGAGCCAACTTTAATTGGCTAGAGAGCTTTGAGGAAGTCATTGTCATGTTTGATATGGATGATGCCGGACGTAAAGCTGTAAAGGCTGTTAGTGGTATCCTGTCTCCTAATAGGCTTAAGATAGCGTGGTTGCCTTGCAAAGACCCTAATGAGTGCTTGCAAGAGGGCAAGAGTGATGCTGTTGTAAAAGCTGTTTGGGAAGCGAAGACATACACCCCTGCTGACATCATCAAAGGTGATGACCTGTGGGAGGTATTATCTAAGCATGAAGAATCACTGAACTACCCCTTACCTTGGGACATCCCACTGCAAAACATGACTGATGGGTTGCGAAAAGGTGAGCTTGTTGTTATCACAGCAGGTACAGGCATAGGCAAAACTACGTTCGTTAGACAACTAGCCTATCATCTTGGTACTGAGTGTTACTGTAAGGTTGGTATGTTGATGCTTGAAGAAAATGTTAAGCACACCGCCAATGGTCTTGTGTGTCTTAAGCTAGGTAAACCTGCCCATAGACCTATTATTGACAGTGATTACAAAAAAGCCTTTGAAGACATCATGGATAATTTTGTCTTCTACAATCACTTCGGCTCTATTGAATGTGAAGACCTCCTTCAGACCATCCGGTACATGGTGACAGGTGAGCAGGTGGATTTTGTTGTCTTAGACCACATCTCCATTGCTATCAGCGGTCTTGACATCGAAAATGAGCGTAAGGCTACCGATGTACTTATGACGAAACTTCGTTCGCTTGTAGAGGAAACAGGTGTAGGCATGCTGGTTGTCTCCCACCTGCGCAGAACAGAGGGTACTCCGGCTGAAGAAGGTGGCGCACTTTCCCTCTCCCACCTGCGTGGTTCACAGGCTATCTCACAGCTCTCTGATGCTGTGTGGGGTCTTGAAAGAAACCAACAGGATGAAGGGGTGAAGAAGAACCTTGTACGTGTAAGGATACTTAAGAACAGATATAGTGGTGATACAGGTATCGCCGGATACCTTGCATATGACAAGGAGCATAATATCTTAAACGCTGTAAAGGACTTATCAGAGTACGAAGTACCTGCATGTCCTTTTGATACTGATGAAACAGAGAAAGGAGATTTTTAGATGTTTGAAATCTTAGAAAAGCTTATTGATTGGTGCACTTCCCTGCTGTCTTGGTTGTCTCGTAAGCAGGTTGAAGTGGCTAAGGCTCGCATCAAGAACTGCAATAGTATGATTCACAATGCCAACAAAGCTAAGATTGCATACTTGCAGAAACATGAGAAGACAATCAATGCTCTTGAAAATGAGCGTGAGCGTATGGAATACTTCCTATCGCAAGATACTGTGGAGCTGTAAGCTATGCTCTACTTTGATATTGAAACTGATGGTCTGCTGGACAATGTCACTAAGGGGCATTGTCTAGTAATCATCGACGAACAGAACAACATCTCAGCTTACAGACCTGATGATTTTAAAAAAGGAGCTATGCGATTAATCGCTGCTTTGAGGGATGGAGAGTGCATCTGTGGGCATAACATCATCAATTATGATTGTGCTGTGTTAGCTAAGCTCTATCCTGAGTTTCACATAAAGCGAGAATGGAGACCACAAGTTTTAGACACCCTTGTACTGTCACGTCTTATCTGTGGCAACATAGAAGATACTGACCATGCGAGGGTACGTAATGGTACTCTTCCTGCTAAATTAATTGGGAGGCAGTCTTTAAAGGCATGGGGTTATCGCCTTGGGGAGCTTAAAGGTACGTATGGTGAGCAAGAGGATGCATGGGATTCTTTCAGTGAGGAAATGCTCTCCTATTGTGTGCAGGATGTCACTGTCACCAAGAAGCTCTATACATACCTCATGAAGATTGGCGCACCTGCTAAGGCTATAGAGCTAGAGCATCAAGCACAATGGCTGATGTCTAAGCAGGAGCAGAATGGTTTTGTCTTTGACTTAGAAAAGGCAGAAAAGCTGAGGGAAACCTTAGAGCTACGCTATGCTGTGTTGTCTTCTCAGCTTGTGGCGATTGTGCCACAGATACCTGATAAGGTCTTCGTACCTAAAAGAGACAACAAACGCTTAGGCTATAAGAAAGGTGTTCCTATTCAAAGATATAAGGACTTCAATCCCAGCAGCAGACAGCAGGTAGCATGGGTGCTGGAGCATCAATTCAACTACTTGCCGGAGAATGAAGATTGCTATGAGGATGAACGTCTGAAGATTGATGGTGATACCTTTAAGTTTATTAAGGGTGACGAAAATGCCCCCCAAGAACTAAGAGACTTAGCTGCTGTCTTTGAGGAATATCTTATGGTGGCTAAGCGGTTAGGTCAGCTTGCCACAGGTAACCAAGCGTGGCTGAAGCATGTAAAGGCTGATGGTAGAATCCATGGCAGCGTAAATCCTTGTGGTACAGTAACAGGACGTGCTACCCATGCGAACCCTAATGTTGCCCAAGTCCCCCACGTTGGCAGTCCCTATGGACAAGAGTGCAGGGAGTTATTTAGAGCACCTGAAGGTTGGTATGAGGTGGGTGTAGATGCCTGTGGCTTGGAGCTTAGGTGTCTAGCACACTATCTTTATCCCTATGATAAGGGTGCATACGCCCATGTTATCTTGAATGGTGATATACATACACTAAATCAACAGGCTGCTGGGTTACCCACGAGAAACGCAGCTAAGACATTCATCTACGCCTTCCTGTATGGGGCAGGTGATAAAGCTATTGGTAAACAGCTTGGTGGTGACGAAAAGGTTGGTAAGCAGGTAAAGAATAAATTCCTGAAGGCTACCCCTGCTATCAAGATGCTGCGTGAAGCTGTCAAGAATACTCTCGTGGTTGAGTACCACGGAAAAATAAAAGAATGGAAACGAAAATATTTAAGAGGGTTGGATGGCAGACATCTCCATGTGAGAAGTCTACATTCAGCTCTCAATTTACTTTTACAGTCCTGTGGTGCACTGATATGTAAAAAATGGATATGCCTATGGGAAGAAAATATGATTAAAGCTGGCTATGACCATGGAAAGGATTTTCAATTCATGGCATGGGTGCACGATGAGGGACAATTGTCTTGTAGAACTAGACAAATAGCAGAAGAAGCTGTGAGAATTGCCCAAGAATCTATGAGACAGACACAAGAATATTATGGAATCAGATGCCAATTAGATACCGAGGGAAAGATTGGTAGAAATTGGTATGATTGTCACTAGGAGGATGATTAGTAATGGTATTTAACTATAGACGCTTTACTGTAAGCTATATGGAATGGCAAGAATGGAAGCAACTGCTGAAATTGCACGCTATGCATGGTACATGCATTATGCCTGATATAAAAGGTAATGAAGAACTGTCATATGAATACAACAAATTGGAGCAGGCATACTCTAGAGCTTGCACTAAATGTGTACCGGTGGCAGAAATGTTCAGCTATCAAGACATCATCCGTAAAAGATTAGCTAGTGAGTGTGTAGATGGTGGTTTTACATCTAGCTACTATACACGTGATGCTGCTATCGCCTTGCAGATTATTGCCTATGCCCTGCGTGGTGCTGGAGGCTTTGTGCAGTGCGCCCCTCTTGAATTGAAGTTGATTAAGCATTGTGCAGGACACTAAAAAATGTTTAACATCCCTACTCTAATCTTAGTCATCTGCACCGCCTACACCCCTGCCTTTGACGAATGTGGCAAGACAGATGGCATCACCGCCAGCGGACACCCTGCTATCCAAGGGGTGACTGTGGCGTGTGATGGCTTGCCGTTAGGTACTGAAGTTGTCATAGATGGGCACAGCTACATCGTTCAGGACAGGTTTGGTGGTGGACATGGTAAGACAAAAATTGATATTTTTATGAATACTAAAGCAGAAGCCTTTAGGTTCGGAAGACAAACAAAAATTGTGGAGGTAAAGCCTTATGTCGAAACAAAAGCAACCTTTTGTACCAAAGATTGGTCAGAAGGTCTATATCAAACGTCAGAACTCCTTAGGAGAGACTATCTATTTTGAAGGCGTTGTAAATCGTATCCGTGTGGAAGTTAAGTGTAAGCAAGGCAGCTTCATGACTGTTGCTTCCCCACACACCTTAGAGACCAAAGCAAAAGGACTTGTAGCAGGAGGTGACCTGTTTTGATGGTGAGTGCTAAGCTTCTTTCAGTAACCCCTAATTACATGAAGCTGTTGAAAGCTGCGTGTAGTAAACCTTATGGCAACAATGTATCTGAAAAAGGAATACAATCCATTATCAACAGTGGGCACTTGTCTATCTTGGAGCACTGCTATGCTTCCTTTGAAATTGAGTGCTCTGTCCGTGTGTTGGGACAGCTGACACGCCATAGACACCTTAGCTTTACTTGTAAGAGCGCACGTGGTAGCAAATTCGATACATTGGAAACACCGCATTTTGACTTTAAAACTGATGCTGCTACGTATGACTATCTAAAGAGTATTGCTCTTGAACCATACAACCTCGCACTTGAAGCAGGGATGAAGGAAGAAGCTGCCGCCTATTTGTTACCGCAAGGTGCTCGTACATCCATTGTGGTCACTGGCAACTTCCGTGCTTGGTTTGAGTATCTCCCGAAACGCCTGTGCAAACGTGCAATGCCGGAGCACAGAGAGTTGGCTGACAAGATTCACAAAGAGTTAGCAACTGCTGTCCCAGAGATATTCGACAGAGGTTTTATGAATTGTGCTAATTGTACTGAAAGGAGGTGTGATTTTAAATGAAGTGGAGTGCTATCGCTATTTATGTCCTCTTGGTTATCCTGTTTTGCGTCGTTTTCTATGGTCTGATTATTGGTGGTATTCTTGGTTTTCTCCACCTGTTGATGGGGGTATTTAATCTTGGCTTCTAAACCTTTACACCTGCTCTTTGATGCTGACATGATTGTCTTTCGCACCTGTGCAGCAGCAGAGCAGGAAATTAATTGGTATGGTGACCTGTGGACACTACACTCTGACTTAGCAGAGGTTAAGGATGCTATTGACACAATGGTTGTCAGCATCACCGATAAAGTCCTGCGTCACATGGAGCACGAGGGAGCTTATAACATTACCATGTGCTTCTCCAGCTACCCCTATTTCCGTTCTAAAGTCTATCCCCCTTATAAGCTCAATCGTGTAGCTAAGAGAAAACCTCTTGCCTACCATGAAGCTGTTGAGTGGGTGAAGAAAAACTATAATGTGTTGTCTATCCCTAGCCTTGAAGCTGATGACCTCTTAGGTATCTATGGTACAATACCTTCTACCTCTGCTGTTATTATTAGTGGTGACAAGGATATGCGGTCTATCCCCTGTCCTTTCTATAACTTCATTCAGGATACATTTCATAAGACAACACAAGCAGAAGCTGATTATCAGTTCTTATATCAAACCCTTGTCGGTGATGCTACTGATAACTACAAAGGTTGCCCTAAGATTGGTGAGGTTGGTGCAAAAAGAATTCTTGACAAAGACTGCTCATGGGATGCCGTGGTGGCTGCCTACGAGAAAGCAGGTTTGTCTGAGGAAGAAGCACTGACACAGGCAAGGGTTGCTCGTATTCTCAGATATGAGGATGTTGATAAAAACTATAAGCCTATCCTTTGGACACCCAAAGGGTCACAAAAGAGACAATAAAGTAAAGGGGCATATAAGCGACAATGAATATTAATATTGTATCTAATAAAGGGGATGATGGAGAAAAAATACCATATGTAAACCCTGTAATTTATGAACATTTAGAGAAAGCCTACAGTCTTGGTAGCCTTATGACACACAATGCCAAAAACAACGACGAGCTTATTGGATATATTAGGGGCGTTATGGATGTGCTGGGGCATATCAAGGCTATGGCTAACTTGAATGACGAGGAGTGATAAGATGTGCTGGAAGATTAAGACACCCAGCGTAAACACTGATGTATCTGCATCCTCCTTAGTACCGGAAACCAATGCAAAAGACCCTGATAGTCCTGAGTATGGTGGTACTGCTGATACCTTTAACAAGAAGAAAGGTAGACAACAACTGACGATTGCTCGCAATGGCGTATACAATCCTACACAGTTGTAGAGAGGAGGAACGATGTGTACTAAGAAACCAAAAGTAGAACAAGCTGCTCCTGCTGCTGCCCCTGTTGCAGCACCCTTGAAGATTGATAATGTGGCGGAGGATACCAAAAAGGAAAATCCGAACGCTAAGACCAAGGGTAAAAAGAAGCTTACCATCACTCAGATTGGTAGTGGTACAGGGGTGAATCTTTAATGGCAGAGACAGCAAAAGCTTTATATGAGCGATTGGCTATTGAGCGTGAAGTTTATATTGATAGAGCTGAGGATTGTGCAAAATATACAATCCCTTTTTTATTTCCTAAAAAAGAAGCTAATGGTACTACTAAGTACCCTACACCCTATCAGGCGGTAGGTGCAAGAGGTGTCAATAACCTCACGTCAAAGCTGGTATTAGCTCTGTTCCCCCCGAACACACCCTTTTTCAGACAAGACATCCGAGATGATGTCCTCAAATATTATGAGAGCAAACCCGAAGACAAACAAGAGATAGAGCAAGCATTAGTACAAAGAGAACAAACGGCTCAGAAATACTTTGAATCTTCGCAGATGCGTGTCTCCATGGAGGTGTGTCTGAAACAGCTTATTATAGCTGGCAATGCTTTACTGTTCTTCCCTCCTAAAGAGGGTGGCATTAAAGTCTATAAGCTGAATAGTTATGTAGTACAAAGAGATTTTGTGGGACATCCTATTCAGATGATTACCTGTGACAAACTTGCTATCAATACCCTGCCCTATGAAGTCTTAGGACAACTAGATATTGATTTGTCTACCAAACGTGGTGATGAATTGGTTGAGGTCTATACACATATCACCTATTCATCCAAAGACAACAGATATTATAGTTACCAAGAGATTGAGGGCAAACAGATTGCTGGCTATGAGCAGTCTTTCCCTGCTGATGTTTGTCCTTGGATTCCTGTCCGTCTCTTTAAGATGGATGGTGAACATTATAGTCGCTCATATGTTGAGGAATATATTGGTGACTTAAAGACCCTTGAAGGTCTCTCTAAAGCCATTGCAGAGATGTCTGCTATTGCTGCTTCTGTAATCTACCTTGTGCGCCCTAATGGTGTGACACAACCTAGCAAGATTATGAAGACAAAAAATGGTGGCTTTGTAACAGGTAACAAGGAAGATGTTACTTGCCTGTCGCTGGACAAGACACAAGATATGCAGATTGCTAAAATGACTGCTGATGCTATTGAAAGCAGGTTGTCTTATGCGTTCATGCTCAATTCTGCTGTCCAACGTAGTGGCGAACGTGTAACGGCTGAGGAAATCCGCTATGTGGCTAATGAGCTGGAGGATACCCTTGGTGGTATCTATTCTATCCTGTCCCAAGAATTGCAGTTACCCTTAGCTAACACACTTTTAAATATCCTTTCCAAAAAGGGTGAAATTGCTGATGTCCCTAAAGATATTGTGTCTCTTGCCGTAACTACCGGCATGGAAGCTATTGGACGTGGACATGACCAACAGAAGCTTACTGTCTTTATTCAAGGCATTGCTCAGATTCCTGATGCAGCATCTGTTGTGAATTGGGAAGGCGTTGCTCGTGCTTGGGCAAACAGTTGTAATCTTGATACCACAGGTTTGATTAAGACTGCCGAACAAATTCAGCAGGAACAACAACAGGCACAAATGATGGCAATGGCACAGGCTGCTGTACCTAATGCAACCAAAGGTGCTATGGATGCCATGAATCAGCAAACACAAGGAGGTAGTGAATCTAATGGCTGATACTGAAAATCAAAATACACAGGTCAATGAAGAACCTAAGGAAACACAAGTAGATATTACCGATACTACTATTGTATCCAATGGTGAAGTAATTGATACTGCTAAAGATGAAGGTGGCAAAGGTGAGGAAGAAACCCCCACTGATGAAAAAGACACCACAGAAGAAAAAGAAGACAAACCTGCTGAGGAGCAGGAAGAGTACCAAAAAGCTAAAGGTGAGATTGAATCTGCCAAGACTGAGCTTGAAGGTAAGGGCATCGACTATGCTGCCTTAGAAGCTGAATACAATGAGAATGGTGGCTTGTCTGAAGATAGCTATAAGCTGTTGGAAGAAAAAGGCTACCCTAAGGCTCTTGTAGAAGCAGCTCTCGCAGGTTGGCAAGCTAAGGCTGATGCTTTTGCTAACAAAATTATTGAGGATGCAGGTGGTATCAATGAGTACAAACGCATCCAAAAATTTGTGCAGTCGCAAGGTGCAGGAGCAGTCAATGCTTTCAATGCCATTGTAAACAAAGATGATTTGTCTGTTGTGTCTGCTTACATTGCAGGTGTAAAGGCACAGATGGTAGCGCAGCATGGTACTGCTAACCCTACTTTAGGTGGTAGTGGTAACGTGGGTAAATCTAAAGGCTATACTGATGCCAATGAGATGATTAAAGCTATGAGTGACCCACGCTATGGTAAAGACCCTAACTATATGCAGGAAGTAGAGCGTAAAGTCGCTGCTTCTAAATTCTTCGGTTAAGACAAAACGTCAATCCCCTCCCATAAGCGGAGGGTTATTTTTTTTTATTCAAAATTATTAAAGGAGTGATTTAATGGCTGATATGATTATTGCCAACCCTGGTCTTGCCCAATCTGACAAAGGCAAAGACCGCTTAGGTTTATTTCTGAAAATGTTTACCGGTGAAGTTCTCACCGCCTTCTCTCAATCCACTATTACCGGTGGTCGCTTCTCTGAGCGTACTATTGAACATGGTAAGTCTGCTATCTTCCCGATTGTAGGGCGTGCGAAAGCCAAGTACCTGAAAGCAGGTAAGAACTTGGATGACCTGCGCACCCCCATTGAACACAATGAGCGTACTATTGTGCTGGATGGTCTGCTGACCTCTGACTGCATGATTTTTGACCTTGACGAAGCTATGAACCACTTTGAGCTGCGTTCTAAGTATTCTAAGGAAATGGGCGAAGCATTGGCTGTTGCTCAGGACTGTGCAATCTTGGCTGAAGTCGCTAAGATGATTGTAGAAGACAAAGAGAACCTGCCTACCAATGCTACTACTGGTGTCAAAGGCACAGGTAAGGGTCTGATTGTCACCGAGACTGTGGCAACCGCTGACTATGGCGAGACTGAAGCTATGGGTGTAGCTATCTTTAAGGAATTGCTGAAAATCAAGACTAAAATGTCTGAGAATAATGTTCCGCTGGCAGGTCGAAACTGCTACATCAAACCGATGGCACTCAACGCACTCATTGCCAACAAAGACATTATCAACAAACTGTATGGTGCTTCTATGACCATTGAGGGTAATAACCCTCCGAAACTGATTGGTTTTGATTTGATTGAAGCTCCTCTGCTGACTGAGGGTGGCGTAGATAATGAGAATGTTATGCAGGGTGATGGTCATGTGTTCCCTACTACCTACAAAGACACCTGCCAATTCATTGTGGCACATCCGTCTTCTGCGGGTATCCTGACCCTCAAAGGTCTTGGCATGGAACATGCTCGCCGTCCTGAATATCAGGCTGACCAAATTATTGCTAAATATGCAAAAGGTTTTGGTGGTCTGCGTCCTGAAGCTGCCTTTATGGGTGTTGTAACTCAGGCTTAATTTTAAACTACTAACACTAGGGGATGGCGTATGCTGTCCCCTATTTTTTCTAAAAATGAAAGGAGATACCAATGCAACTAACAGCATTAACTGAACTTGATGCAGTCAATAGTATCATTGGTACTATTGGTGAAGCTCCTATTAACAGTCTTGAAGAACTGACAGATGTGGATGCTATCAATGCCCTGCGTATCCTGCGGAATATCAGCAGACAAGAGCAGTCCCGAGGATGGACTTTTAACAAAACACCCCACTTCACCCTTAACCCTGATGTAGACACAAAGAAGATACCATGGAACAGTAACTACTTGTATCTTAAGGATAACCATGGTGTCAAGCTCGTTCGACAGGGTGACTATGTGAAAGACCTGTTCAAAGACACACTGATATTCGAGCACCCTTTAGATGTAGAGATGGTGCTTTATCTTGACTTTGAAAACTTACCGGAGCAGATGAGAAACTATATCTTAGCTAAGGCATGTTTTGTCTTCCAAAGCTCCTATTTTGGTGATGACAGTCTGACCAAGATTACCCAGCAGGAGATTGCTGAAGCATGGCAGCATCTGATGGAATTTGAGGTAGACAATAATAACTTTTCTATGCTGGAGCATACCTATGTTCATAAGCTGAGATTGAGGTGAGATTATGGGATTGATTAACCAAGACATAAAGAACCTTGTTAGTGGTGTGTCCCAACAACCCCCTATCCTCAGACACCCTGAACAGCTAGAGGAACAGTTGAATGGGGTGTCTACTGAAGCAAGTGGCTTACAGAAGCGTCCCCCTACTATCTTTGAAGCTAATTTAGGTAAGAGAGGAAATGCTATCAATAAACCTTTGATACATTTCATAGATAGAGATACTGATGAAAAGTATATTGTTATCTTCACAGGTGCAGGTGTTGATGTCTTTGACCTACAGGGTAATAAGAAGACTGTGAATATAAACGAAGATGCTTCGTATCTTTATACACAAAGTCCCCGAAGTAATATTAAAGCTATTACTATTGCAGATTACACCTTTATAGCTAATACAATGCAGAAGACCAAAATGACTGATGTTATTGAAGATAAGTCATGGGATACACAAGGTCTACTAGTTAACATTAAGAGTGGTCAATATGGCAGAACCTATAAGATTGTCATTAATGGTGAAACTGTTTCAAGCTATGAAACCCCTGATGGTAGTGATAAATCTCATACTAAGCTTATAGCTACTGATTACATTGCTGAGAAGTTAGCTACTACTCTAAAAGAAGCAGGTTATGTGGTAGCTACAGGTTCTTCATGGTTATACATTCAAAAGAGTGCATATAAAACAGCTACAGGTGAAGAGATATTGTTGTCTCCCTCCACCTCTCCTAAGCAGCAAGAGGATAGATTTAAAGGCTTGTCTTTTATAGGGCATTATCATAGTTGGAGAGCTTTCCCCACTACAATTACAAGAAATGTAGATACTATCACCTTAAAATTCCCTACAGAAGAAAATATACGTGCTAATGCTCATGATTCTTTTGCATCTGATTATGCTGCTTATCAAAAGATGATGGAAGAGGTGAACAGATGTAAGGAAGACAAATGGGCAGTTACACATAAAGTTATCACCCAAGGAGCACAAGGCTTAGATATGACAGGTACAATGAATGTCTATACCTTTACTTATACCACTTCTACAGAAGTGCCTTCAGGTAATAAGGCTTACTCTCTTATCACCTCTGCTGAAGTATTCGATGGTTATAACAATCAGGCTGCCTTTGGTATTCTTAAGTCTGTGCAGAAGTTCACCAACCTTCCTGCTACTGCTCCTGATGGCTACCTTGTAAAGATTGTAGGTGAAGAAGGTAGCAGCACTGATGATTACTATGTAAAGTACAGTGCAGAAGAAAAGGTGTGGAAAGAGTGTGCTAGACCTAACATGAAGAATTACTTTGATACCTCTACTCTCCCTCATGTTCTTGTACGTGAAGCTGATGGTACTTTTACCTTCCGTAGAGCAGAATGGGAATCTAGGGATATTGGTGATGAAGACAGCAACCCTCTCCCCTCTTTCATAGGGCAGACAATAAATGATGTCTTCTATCATCGTAACCGCTTAGGCTTCTTAAGTGGCGAGAATGTTATCCTCACTAGAAGTGCTAACTTCTTCAATTTTTGGATGACAAGTGCCACCAAGGTACAGGATACAGACCCTATCGACTTAGCGGTCTCTGATAATACCATTAGTACCCTCTACAATGCCGTCACTTTTGATACAGACCTTATTCTGTTCAGCCGTGAGGCACAATTCATGCTCTCTGCTGATGGTGTCTTGACACCTACAAGTGCTAATCTGTCCCCGGCAGTCACCCACTATGAAGCTAGTCTTAAGGCTAAGCCTGTTAACGCAGGACGCAATGTGTACTTTGTAGCTGAAAGAGCTAAGTATACCACTGTGCGTGAGTTCTTCACCGCAGCAGACAACACAGATGCTAAGGATGTTCAAGACATAACATCCCACGTTCCTAACTATATTCCTAATGGTGTGTATAAAATCATTCCATCTACTGTTGAGAATGTTATGCTTTATCTCACTGAAGGTGATGAGACATCAATATATGTCTATAAGTACCTCTTCATTGATAGCCAGCGTGTACAGGCTGCATGGTCTAAGTGGGATATGCAGGGTGTTGTCTATGGAGGGCAATTCATTGACAACTATCTCTATCTGATAGTTGAGCGTAATGGCTATTACTGTTTGGAGAAAATCTCTTTTACTATTAATACCACTGACTTCGATAGCGAAGCCTATCGTATCTTATTGGATTGCAAACATTCCTATCAGATTCCTGCTGATTGCTACGATTCACTTAACGATGAAACTACAGTGAGTGTAAGTGATATTTTTGGTGATATATATGAGCAGGATAGACAATACAGTGCTGTTGCTCCTGATGGTACATATACTAAGGCTAAAGAAGGTAAGCTGGTCTTTATTGGTGACTATTCTAACCAAGTATTGACTGTAGGCATCAATTATAATTTTAAGATTGTTATGTCAACTATTATGGTTAAGCAGTCTGATAATGGAAGCACTCAGGCTCTTATTGAGGGAAGATTGCAACTGCGTCAGATGTGGTTTAACTATGCTGACAGCGGATACTTCAAAGTAACTGTGGATATTAAAGACAAACAAGCCTATGTCTATGAGTATACCTCTAGGCTCTTAGGTACTCGTTTTAATATCTTAGGTGCAATGCCTTTTACCACAGGCTCTTTTAAATTCCCTATCCAAGCCAAAAACGAGAATGTAAACATTTGTTTGGAAACAGACACTCCACTTCCTGTATCTCTTGTAGGTGCTGGTTGGATTGGCAACTACCAAAGGAGGACAAGACTATTTTAAAAATATCTAACTTAAACATTGTTCAGCTCTGTGACTTTAGAGAAAACATGCGTGAGGAAGACAGGCTGGAATGGTATTATGCTTCAGGTACATCCTTTGGTCTCACTGAAGTGCAGGAGCTATTCAATGCTTTGTGTCTTTATGATGATGAGACACACAGGGTATATGCTATTGGTGGTCTAGAAGATTCTTCCTTAATATGGGTTGTCTGCACTAAAGAGGTAGATGTGCACCCTATTAAGTTCCTACGCTTCTGCAAGCCCTTCTTGAAGCAATGGATGACAACACGCTCTGCTGTTTATAATTATGTATGGCTCAAAAATGAGCGACATGTACAATGGCTTAAATGGTTGGGAGCTGAGTTTAGTGATTATAAATATATCAATGGCGAGCCTTTTCAGAAATTTACATTATATAAGGTAAAGGAGTGATGTCTTATGTGCAGTCCTATGGTGGCTGCTGGTATCAGTACAGGCTTGCAAGTAGCAGGTGACTACATGGGACAACGTGCGCAAGCTAAGGCAGCACAGGCTACCATGAACGCACAGGCTAAGGCAGCTATTACTGAGATGAATTGGAATATCATGGACTTAGAACAGCAACGTACAGATGCTTTTGACCAAGCTGTTGTAGAGATTAGTAACACTAGGTTGAACTCTATGCAGCTCAATAGTGGTGTAAAGGCTGCTGTAAATGAGACCATGAGCGGACGTACAGCTAACCTCATTGTACGTGCTGCCGAAGGTGATACCGCTCGTGCAGTATCCTCTATCCAAGACAACTATCAACGTAAATCTAATGAGGTTGACCTTAATCGTGAGCGTCAGGTAAAATCTACTCACGAATTTTTAGAGAACCTTAATGCTTCTGCACCTAAGATGCCCAGCAGATTCACTAACTTTTTGTCTTCTGCTGCAACAGGGTTGAGCAACTATACACAAGCTAAGAATATTATGAACACGCAGAAGATTACAGGTGGTATTGGAAAGACAGCCAAGACTGCTACTAAGACATGGGTAGGCAACGCTCCACGTAGCGTCCATGAGAAGCTAGGTATTGGCAATGGTATTTATAGGAGGTAAGAAGATTGAGTAAAGAAGTACAGGCAGCGATAGGCACTCAACGGCAGTTTTCAAAACAACCGGAGATTCCCTATGCGCTGTCCTTAAATAAATTCAATGCATCTACAGGTATCTCCCAGCGTACAGATTTAGATGCACAACGCTTAGCATCATCTTTAGGTCTCCTTGGTAAGAATATCATGGAGGAGCGCATTGCGGATGAGAAGCGTACCCAAGACCAAGCAGTATTGGTCAACGCAGACAAACTCCTTGCAGGTAAGACACAAGAAGACCTGAAGAAGTTTGACCGCATGGCAGCTTTGCAGAACTCTAGTGCTGAATTTGATTTGACAGATAACCGCTATGCTATGGCTGTTCTTGAAAAAGGCATTGGTAAAATGGCGAGCCAATATGCCAAAGAGCAATGGGCAAATGACCCTGCTTCTGAAAAGCCTAAGAGTGTCTCTGAAGCTGTCCGTCTTTTCAATAAGTACCTACAGGAGAACAGAGCCAACTTCAGTGACGATGGTATCTCCAATAAAGTAGCGTTTGACCAAGGCTATTATGAGGGTGCTGTTCAAGACACAATAAAAATAGCAAATGAAGCTGACAAGAGAATCAATGATGATAAGCGTCAGAAGATGGTCATGTTAGGTTCTAGTGAGCTTCAAGACCTTGTGTATAGTGGAGCTAAGGGTGAAGACTTCCTTAATCGTGGTACTGAAGCGTTACGCAAGGTGCAGTTAGGTACTAGAGATAGAGATGGTTTCATTAAAGCTGTTGCTCCTCTTGCTAAGATGATTGCTGACCAAGATTTTGATACGGCAAGATTGGATGCCTTAGGTGACTATCAGTACGAAGATGGTTTGTCTTTGAAACAGATGGTTAACCTCTATCCTTCCTATACTAAGATTGCAGATAACTTCAATCTGAGAGTTACCGATGATATTGTGTCTAAGTGCACACGTCCTGATGGTACTATTGACCTTTCAAAAGCTGAAGCATTGTTGGCTAAGTTACCTGCGGAAACTACAAATGCTGATGGTATTCCTGAAGCTAACCTGCCTATCTCACAGGGAGACAACCCCGACTTAGCAGACCTGTCACCTACTATGAAGAGTGTGCTTCCTATGGTTGGTGGTGCTATCTATCAGTTAGGTTTTAAGGATGCACAGATTACTAGCGGTTATCGCACAGCAGAGCATAATGCATCTGTGGGTGGTGTGCCAAACTCAGAACATACCCAAGGTAATGCTGTGGATATTTATTTAGGTGATAATGTGGATGAAGCACAGGCTAATAAAGCATTGTCTTATTTTAAGCAGTATTTTGGTGAGGTCTTATTCCATGATGCTGGCACAGGCAGACATCTGCATCTTGCTGATTACCATGGTGGTATGAAAGCTGCTAATCCTAAAGAGCAATCTGCTGCTGCCTATAATCCCCAGCGTGTCAATAAGATACGTCAGGCTATCTATGCTAAACAGGCGCAGGCTCAACGTGTAAAGGCTCAACGTGATGCAGATGAAAGAGACAGAATCAATATGGCTCTTTTGAAGACTAATGACCCTAGTGAGCAGATGCAGATTATCAATAGCTCTAGTTTACCGGAGACAACTAAGGCTACTATGATTCGTGCCATCACACGTCAAGCACGGCAGTCAGCTAAAGGCTATGGTAATGATGCAGAAGCTAAACATTTTTGGTCATATGAAAATGGCTATCAATATATTAAAGATACTCAGACATATGCTGAGTGGTATAAAGCTTATCAAGACCCTGATGTTGATGGTGACTCTGAGGAATACAAGGCTTTGCAAAAGAGAGCCAATAGAGCTACGGCAAGACTTAATGCCTTGCTAGAGTTTAAAAAGAAACGTGGGTATATCCCTAGTGAGCAGGAGACAACGCAGTCTAGTTATGGAAAGAGACCTGATGATGACGTGCCTGTGTTTTCTCAAAAAGACAAGGATATTGCTGAGATGAAGATATGGGCAAATAGTAACCCTAAAAATGCTGCTGGCATACCTTTAGATGAAGACCAAATCCGTGATGCTATTGATAAGTTTGCTATACGTAATGGTCTTGATGTGAATGATATTGAGGAGGAGGTCTTTGGTTCATAATGAGCATTATTGATGATTTAAATAAACTGGGTGATGAATCATATGGCGATTTACAAGCCAAAGGGCAAGAACAGCTCCAAAAGATACAGCACCAAGGCTATAATCCTTTTGATGACTTTGGTGAAGCGGTTACCGAATGGATTGCAGACATAAATAAATCAGGTCAGAAGCTTGCTGTGGCTGCTGGTAAAGCCTATAAAGCAGGTGCTATTGATGCTTTTGATGATGTTGATGATATTTCTTTCCCTACCACTGAGATAACCCCTGCCCAAGAAAAGGCTGCACAGGCTTTGCAGGATGCTGTGGATGATGCTCGTTACACTGCTACTAAAGACCCTCTCACTCTCATAGGTGATGTGGCAGGTGCTGCTAACCCTTGGATTCCTTTGGCTGTTCAAGTACCTATTATGGTAAATGAGATGCAGAAAGCACAGGAGATTGAAAATGCCCCTGAGATGTCTGACCAAGCCAAAGCATCCCTACTCCCTATGTTGGCAGGTACTGTGGCAGCTTCTATGACACATGGCGTGGGTGGTCTTTTATCTAAGGCTGCCCCTAAAGTCTCTAAGGTTATGACTACCCCTTTTGTGGGTAGCGGTATTGCAGCAGGTACAGTTCTTGCTATGGATGAGAATGTACGTAATTACGCAGCAGAACATCCTGCTCGTTTTGCTGTCAGCCAATTTTTGACCGATACTGCTATTGGTGCTAAAAAGCTTGCCAAAGCTGATTGGTCTGCCAAGACAAACCCTGTCACAGATGCAGAGATTGTGTCTGAAAAGACAAACCCTGCTACTGAGCCTTTGGTTGATAAGACTAAGGTTGATGAGACAAACAAAAAGTTAGGTTCTCCTACTAAAGAGAAGAATAAAAGGAAACGTAAGCATCGTAAGCAGCATCGTGAGAATGTATGGGATGTTGATACTGACTATGAGGAGATGGTTACACCTGCTCAGGTTACGAAACGTGAACCTAAGACAACTGCTGAAAAAGCTTATCCTGAACAGATGCCCGAACAACAAATGCAACAGGATGCTATTGCTAATCAGTTAGCTAAAGAGCATCTTGAAGCTAAGCAGACACCTGAAATTATGCAGGGTGCGCATGGTGATAAGCTTGAATATAGTAAAGATAACCTTTACCCTCATCCTGTGAGTGCAGAGGATATATGGGAAACAGCCAAAGCTATGTTCCCTATTCGCCCCGGTAGATTGGATTTAGCTGATAGTGATAGAACCTTAGGCTATTTTATGCCACAAGGTAAAGGTATTCGTATCCGTGGTTTCCGTGCATGGTCTGTAATCTGCCATGAAATCGGACATGGTTTGTCTGATAAATTTGGTTGGGGTAAAGATACAGCAGTTCAAAAAGAACTTTATGATGGTGCTACTTCCATATGGCAACATGGTGAGTATGGTAATAAACATGCCCCCGAAAACTATGCTACCTATGTAGAAGAAGGACGTGCTGCTTTTATGAATGAGTATTGTGTCAACCCTGAGATGGCTAAAAAGCACTTCCCTCTTGCCTATGCTGAGTTTGAAAAGGCTATTGCAAGTGATAGATTCTATCAGGCACAGATGAACCTTTTAGGACAACAAGTGCGCCGATGGGGTTCTCAGTCTGATTTTAGCAAAGCTGCTGGTATGTTCCATTGGGCAGACAAAGAGCTTGGCAAAAGAATTGATAAACTCATTGGTACTTGGACTGCTACTAAAAAGCATTTTGCTTGGGAGTATGCTGACCTTGACGAAAGCATAAGAGCTTATGAGGATAACCAAGGTGTAAAGATAGCTATGGAGAATGACCCTGCTGTCTTAGCACAGTATGCAAAGCAAGCAGGTAATGATACTGTTGGTTGTCTTCTGAATGGTAATAATCTAGGCACTAGAGCTGCTGTTAAAATGATGCAGACAAAATTTAATATTGCACTTAATAATGTTGTAGCTACTGACATCTTGAAACCTTTGGATGCACAAGGTAAGCGTGGTGCTGAGCTTCAAAAGTGGCTTGCAGAGACAGAATATAAGGATATGTATGAAGCCTTTAATACTTACCAAACAGCTAAGCATGAATTAGAAGTTATGTCAACAGGACGTAAGACAACACATACTCTTGAAGAATGTAATAAAATCATTGCTAAAGCAGAAGAACTGCCTGAAATGAAAGTTGCTTCTAACCTTTGGAAACAATGGAACGAGAATGTGTTGCGTATTGCTGTTGCTGGTCAGATTATCCCTGCAAAGGTTGCTAATACCTTTTTGAAAAAGTATCCTGAATATATCCCTATGTCTCGTTCATTTGAGATTGAGGGTACAAGTGCCTTCTTTGCATCCCACAAAGCTATGACTGTTGAGGGGTCTGAACGTATTATTAAAGACCCTCTTGTCCAAGCTGTTAAGAATATGCAGAGTATTGTCACTAAGGTAGAGCGCAACCGTGTTGGTCTTGCTCTTGCTGATTTAGCTAAGGGTGAAAATGGACATTTTCTTATGATGCCTGTAAAAGATGGTAAATACAAGCACGCTTCACAAATTATTACTGTCTATGAAGATGGGCATCCTAAATACTACCAATGTATGATGAAAGGTCTCTATGAAGCTATGACTTCCGAAGATGGCAATATGAGTGCTTCTAAACTTGACATTATTGAGAAAATCTCTCATGGCGCAGCAACAGCTTTACGTATTGGCTCTACTAGCACACCTATGTTTGCTACTGCTAACCTCTGCAAAGATATTCTTGAAGCAACTATTATGAACGCTGATGGGCGTAGTGCTTCTCACATTCCCCTTGTTGCTCCTATGAAAATCTTTTGGCAGGGATTGCAGATGCTCAATAGTGACAATGCTTTTGGTAAACTTATCATCCGCAACAACAGAGAACGTGCTCTGCTTAGGCAATACAAAAGAGAATTTAGGTCTAATGGTGTCACTATGTCCACACGCTTAGGCTCTATTGCTGAAATCAATAAAGACTTTAGGAAAATTGTAGACCCTAACATTAGTGATTCTGTCCTTGATAAAATCTTATATCCTATCAAAGTATTATGGAATTGGAATATAGCATATGGTGAAGCTATGGAACAGTTACCACGTATGGCTCTTTATCGACGTGCTAAAGGACGTGGTGCTTCTATGATTGAAGCTGCTATGGTTGCTTCTGACAGTACCCTTAATTTTGCGAAGAGTGGTACTACTGTTAAAACTCTTAACAGGCATACGCCTTTTTTAAATGCTGCTTTTCAAGGTACTTTAAAGACAGCTAGAGAGCTTTCTAAAAAACCTCTCAGTGTTGGTCTTGCTATGGCAGAGCATGTACTATTCCCTACCCTGTTACTGTGGTATTGGAACAAAGATGAAGATTGGTATAAGGACATGCCAATGGAGATGAAGAATAAAGCGTGGTACATCAAGATAGGAGATACTATCTATGATTATCCTAAACCACCCTTTATCGGACAATTATCCGGTTCTATACCTGAGCGATTATTAGATGTTATGTCTGAGGGTGAAGATAAGCAGGTCATTGCTGATGCTGTCTATAAGCTTATCAAAGACCTTGCTCCTTCCGGTGCTCCTCCTATCATAGAGAAATTCTATGAATGGCAGACAAACCACTCTATGTATCGTAATCGTCCTCTTGTTGACCAGCGTCTTGAAAAGCTCAGTCCTAAGAATCAATATAATCAGTACACCTCTATGGTAGCACGTGGTATTGGACAGGCAACTAATCTGTCACCTATTAAGATAGACAATACAATCTATGGTCTCACAGGCTCTATGGGTTATACTTTTATGAATGCTGTGGATATGGTGGCTAGGGATAATATTACCCCCAGCAAGAAATGGACTGAATATACTCGCTTTACTTATACTGAGGGTACAGGTACTTCCCGCAGCAAGGATGTATTCTTTGGTGGTCTTGATAAGCTGGAGACACAATATGCAGATGCCTCTTTTGAGGGTAGGAAGCCTAAGGTGGACAAAGAACTTAAAGGTATGCGTAAAGCTAGGGCAGATGCTATGAAAGTTTCTAAGGCTATCAGGGAGCTGTATGCAGACAAAACTATGGATGCAGACACTAAGCGTGCTAAACTTGATGAGCTGAATAAGAAACAAAATAGTATTTTCAGAACTGCCAATAAGAAATATCTTAATTACAAATATATACAATCACCTGAATAATGTAGTATAATAGATGTAAGGAAGGTTGCAAATGAAATTTTTGAAAGAATTGACATTGTCTCAATGTCTTCTTATTATTTTTACGCTATACCTGATAGTATGCACCCCTATTGCATCTCACTTATTTTCTATACTTTTTATATTAGTAGATACAGTATATAAAATCTGTGGGTTCTTTTTAGTTGCTACTTTTGTGCTATGCTTTGCTTATGGTACTTATCAACAATGGCACAAAAAGGATATGAAAGGTATCTTAATCTTAACCCCTATTTTTATTTTCATTGTAGTAGTACCTGCTGCAATCATGCTCTATGGGTGGTATCAAGACCATATAGACACATTTTCTTCCTTTTCGCAACAAGCTGATGCTCCTAAGCAAAAGCGTGAGCCTATCACATTAGAAGAACTAAACAAAGCGGCTACACAACTAGAGCATGAAAACAATGAATACATTATATCTGACAAGAGGTGATTTATGATGAGAAAATGTGAAATAATAAGTGCTATCTTATTCTGTATACTCATAGGGCATATGATACTAAGAAGTATAGTAGGTAAGGTAGCAACTAACAGCATGGTATGGACTATGATACTGCTTATTATATCTTGTTGGATAACAGGTATTGTTGATTGGCGTGCTAAAAGTTTAAGAGCTATCCCTTTTCTAGGCGTGGCAGGGGTTTTAACTTTTATTTTTATCTCTAGTGTTGTTACTGCTGTCTTCAGGTGAGGTACTATAAATGAAGTACATTCAAAATTTCACATATGCGATGTTTCTGCTTTATTACTGTATTCCACATAGTGCAGCAGGTTATTTTTTCATGTCTTTATATATTCTGCTTGCATCTTTAGGTTTAAGTATTTACCACATCAAAGAAAAAGCATATATAGAGGGTACACCTTTTTATTGCTTCTTTCTGTGGTTTACTTTCCTTTATGCAAGGGATTTACTTTAACTAACACCCCGAGGTGATTCCAATGTACAGCTACTAACTTCATACCTATCCATTGTTGCTTTGCACGGACAATGAAAGGAGTTCTGTCCCATGGAATTAAGTGCTGATATTCAACGTGAAATACAGCAACAGTTTAAAAATAGCTATGCCCAACTTTTAGCGGACATAACTCGTATCTATGAGCAGGGCGCTATGCGTGATGCTCTCACCGGACTGTACAATAAGCAAGCCTTTGAGCGTGACAGTACCACTAATCACTTTGGTTTCGTTGGTATCCTTTTCGCAGACATCAATGGTCTGAAATATACCAATGACCACTTTGGACACAGTGCAGGGGATAAGCTGATAAAGGACTTTGCAGCTAAGCTTAAGGAAACCTTTATCTCCCCTGTTTATAACTCTTATCATATATCAGGTGATGAGTTTATAGTAGCTGGGTTTGATATTAAAATCCATGAGTTCCTTGGAAATGTATTGTCTTTCCATAAATCCCTATGGGATAAAGACAACCCTCCCCTAGCTGCTTTAGGCTACTCTGCTGGTGTCTTCTCAGATATTGCAGAAATCACAGCATATGCCGAAAAAGCAATGTATGCAGACAAACAAAAATTTTATGATAATTTTCCTCAGATGAGGAGATAATAAATTGAATTGGTGACCGGTGGCTCTTTTAGAGCTGGTGGTCTTTTTATTTTTTGTAAAGGAGATGATTAATATAGCTATTAAATTGGCTACATCTATTACTTACACAGCCGATGGTTCTCAAACAAACTTCTCTGTTCCCTTTGATTATTTGCGTCCATCCTTTGTCCATGTGTTTGTTAATGATGCAGAGGTTTCCGAGGGATTCACTATAAGTAATCGTATGGTTATGTTTGATTCTGCACCAGCTAAAGATGCTGTGGTGCGTATCTATCGTAACACCCCTACCACTCGATTGGTGTCTTGGGCAGATGCAAGTATCCTGAAGGCTATAGATATGACGATTGCAGAAGTGCAGCAGTTGCATATTTTAGAGGAAGCGAGTGATTGGTCTAAGACTAATTCTATTGTACTTGATGAGGAAAGTGGTGTATGGCAAGGACGTAAATGCCGTGTGTCAAATGTTGCTGACCCTACAGAAGCACAGGATGTTGTAACCAAGAATTACTTAGAGAACACCGAGGATTCCTTTGTTCAGCGCATGAACGCTATCAAGACACAGACTGAACAATTTGCTAACACAGCAGGTAACAGCAAAGATAGTGCCTATAAGAGTGCACAGTCCGCTAGTGTATCTGCTGCAAGTGCTGCTGAAAGCGCAAAGTTAGCCGAAGGCTACAAGAACATAGCTGAAACTGCTAAGAGTGATGCGTCCCTTTATGCTGCCAACGCTAAGACCTCTGCTGATAATGCAGGTGCTAGTAAAGAAGCAGCTCAATCTGCTGCTACTACTGCTAGTAACTTTGCGTCTGATGCAAGAAACAGCGCAGGTGAAGCAAAGACCTACATGGACAATGCAAAAACCTACATGGACAATGCTAAGAATTATAGTGAAAATGTCAATGTGTTCTTACCTAGTGTGTCTACGGAGGGTGTCTTAAGCTGGACAAATAAAGCTGGACTGACCAATCCTGCAAGTGTGAATATTAAAGGTGCAAAAGGTGATACAGGTACTGCTGCAACTATCACGATTGGTAGTATAACTACAGGTGCAGCAGGTAGTAGTGCAAGTGTTACTAATAGTGGTACTGCTAGTAATGTTGTGTTGGATTTTACGCTACCTAGGGGTAAAGATGGCAAAGATGGTGGCATTACTGTTGATGCTGAACTGTCTGATACATCTACGAACCCTATTCAGAACAAGGCTGTTAATACAGCTATCAACACTGTAAAAAACAACATGACAAAAGGTTTTCAAACTGTTACTGCTAGTATTCCTACTAAAGTATCTACTTTAGAAAATGATGCTGGCTATTTGACGCAACATCAATCTCTTGCCGGGTATGCCAAAACGTCTGTGGCTAACACATGGACAGTGCAGCAGAATTTTTATGACCTTATGCTCAACCGAGAAATATACACTACTTATGCTGTCATTGGCACTTCGGATACACCTATAACCTCCACGATAGTTTATAACGTAACAGGTGCATTTACACTTAACCTTGCTACTTTGGCTAACGCATTAAGTGCTAATCAATCATCCGTTTTTACTGCATATTTTGCTGCAAATGCAGATTACAGTTTGACTATAAGCAATGCAGGAAAATTAAAATATGTTGGTAGCGCAAGTGACGTAGCTATTACAAGTGCAGGATTGCTCCTTAACATTTGGATGAGTAAAGATGGTGGAGGTACGTTGACGAGCATTGTACAGGCTAGTAAGTTAGAAGGTGGTGCATAATGGGACTTAATCGCATGATGATGAAAAATGGTGTAAAGGTTGAAGATGGTAGAAAGTTTTGGACGTGGGATGATGCAAATAACAAAACAATTTCTTTTACTGTTCCACCAGGGATTAAAAGAATCAAAGTAACATCGTCTATTGATGGGGGTGAGGGTGACCCCGATTTAGACAACTATGCTAACATAAAGAATACATCAACCAATAAAGTTTGGGGTGAGGGTTGGTTTTATACTACCCCTGAGGGTGAAGTCGATGATGCCGCAGATATTGATTCCATTGTAGGCGTAACACCCAATAAAACTTATAGATTGCTGTTTAATTGCTATTATACAAGTGGTGTGACTTTTTCATGGGGTAAAGCAATAAATGCGATGACACCCACAGTTGAAGATTATTAAGCAAAGGAGGAACAAAATGCAAACAAAATATAAATACAAAGACAAAACATATACTCACATCTACCCTTTGTCAGAAGCTTTAGGCAAAGAAGGCATCTTCATCCCACTATCAATTTCTGATGAATCCTTAGCAGAATTAGGCGTAATCATCACGCATGAGGAAGAACCCTTAGAAGTGATTAAGCAACGTAAGATTGCGGAGCTTAAATATCAGCGTGATAAAGCAGAGGTAGAGCCTATTATCTACCAAGGTTACTCTTTTGACTATGATAGCAAAGCGAGGGAACGCATTAATGCAGCTATCATTGCTCTTGAAGTAGCAGGTGCTACTGCTACCCTCACATGGACAACCGCAGTTAATAAAGATGTAAAAGTAACTGCATCTGACCTGCGTGGCATTATTGCACAGGTAGCGGTACGTAGTGATAAGCTCCATACGGCTTATAGAAAAGCTAAAGAAAAAGTGGAAGTTGCATCAACTAAAGAGGAAGTTGAAGCTGTTAACTTATTTTAGCTGAATAAAAGACAGGGTTGTTGTCTCCCCTTTAGGGGTTTGGGTGGGCAGAAAGGAGTTATTATGGAAAAGAATCGTAAAAAGGCTCGTGCTTGGCTTAAGTCCTCTACTCTCACTGAGTACAAGGCTATCACTACCGAAGCCAAGCTCACACCAAGACAACAAGACATACTTGACAAAATCATCATTAGTGACTACTCTCAACAAAAGCTTGCTATGGAGTACCACGAAGATGTGTCTTGTATCAAACGTGCCTTAAGACAAATATATGACAAAGTATATCTTGTCCTTTTCAAGTAACTTTATAGTCATTTAGTTACAACTTTCAATTCCTAAATTCATGTTATCATAATAGCAGGAGGTGACTAGTCACTATGCAATATAACATGAACCAAAACAAACTTATGCAAATGATGATGATGCAAGCCTTAAAACAGGTTTCCCCTGAACTGTTAGCAATGGTTGAGGAAGAAGCTCGTAAGCGTGGCATGTCTGACGAAGACATCAATGCAGGTAAAGCATACATCAACCAAGTTCAAAAAGGAGTTGAAAAGTAATGGAAATGGCTAATGCTGGCGTAGGTCTCGGTGATGCCCTGATGCTCGCCAAACAAGGTTCTAATGGTAATGAGATGTGGAATAACCCCTTTGTATACCTTATCCTCTTAGCTGCCTTTGGTGGTGGCTTTGGTGGTTTCGGTGGTTGGGGTGGTAATGGTTCTGCTTTCCAAGGTACTGTAACTCGTGCAGAGTTGTCTGAAGGCTTAGACAACCAAGACATCAAAGCTAGTCTGCGTGGTATCCAAAGTGGTATGTGCGACGGCTTCTATACTGTGGGCATGAACGAAAAAGAAACCGGATACAAAGTAGCTAGTGTCGGTGAGAGTATCAATCGTAACATTGATGCCCTGCGCTTTGAGGGTGCTGCAAACACCTGTAAGGTTACCACCGCTATCCATGAGGAAGGCGAGAAAACTCGTGCTCTGATTACCTGCAACACTATGCAAGCTCTGCGTGATAAGTTGGCAGATAAGGATAGAGAACTGCTCTATCTGAAACTTAAGTTACCTGCTACTACCACTACTGCTGCTGCATAATGTTACCGAGGGTTGGCTGAGAAGCTGACCCTCTTTTATTTTATTATGGAGGATATTATGAACAATGAAATTGTAAAGACAACCCCTCCTATTGGTGTCTCCACCCTATCCCTCATGGGTATCCCCTTATCTGATTGGGTGTATATCGTCACCATTATGTATGTCTTGATTCAAATTTGGGTCTTGCTGTATAAGACCTTTTTTAAAAAGGAGGAGTGTAATAAGTGAAATTATCAGCTCATTTTGATTCTAGTGAATTTGCCTGTAAGTGTGGCTGTGGTGGTCTCCACAATGGTGCTGACATCAACCCACGGCTTGTACAGGTATTAGAGCGTATGCGTGCTATCATCGGTAAGCCTTTAGTGCTGTCCTGTGGTTATCGCTGCCCTGCCCACAATGCTGAGGTAGGCGGTGTGTCTAATAGCCAGCATATCTACGGAACTGCTGCGGATGTGCAGTGCCCTGATGGTGTTATGTTGCAGTCTTTGTATGATGCTGCGGTAACTGCTGGTGCTGATGGTATTGGTATTTATAGCTGGGGTGTCCATGTGGATGTCCGTGGCTATCCTGCACGCTGGTAAGATTTACGAGGGAGCTTAGTCTCCCTCTTTTTATTTTTAAAGGAGGTCTGTATCAATTTGAAAATTAAAAAACGTGATGGGTCTCTCGTAGACTTTAATAAAGACAAAATTATTAATGCCATCTCTAAGGCTGGCTATGTTGATGAAGACACAAAAAAGCAGATTGCACAGGATATTGAAGGATTATGTCACTATCTCTATGGGGATAGCTATGAGTGTGCTATGGGTGTAGAAGATATTCAAGATTATGTTGAGCATGATTTAATGTTGCGCCATTATGCTGATGTTGCTCGTGAATATATCCGCTATCGCTATAAACGTGAGCTTATCCGTAATACCAAAGGTGCTTTGAGTGAAGTGCTTGATATTGTCAACCTCAGCAACCAAGATGTGAATGAGGAGAACTCTAATAAGAACCCTGTTATCCTGTCTACTCAACGTGACTATATGGCAGGTATGGTCTCTAAAGAACTTTCTGAAAAGCTGTTGTTCCCTCCGGATGTAATGAAAGCTCATAAAGAGGGTATCATCCATGTGCATGATATGGACTATGCTATCCAAAAGATGTACAACTGTGCCCTTTTAGATATGGAAGACATGTTGCAAAATGGCACTGTAATCAATGGTACTATGATTGAAAAGCCACATAGCTTTGCTACTGCGTGCAATATTGCTACTCAGATTATGGCACAGGTTGCTTCTAATCAATATGGTGGTCAAAGTGTGTCGGTAGCACATTTAGCTCCATTTGTCAATATCTCTAGACAAAAAATTAGAGAAGAATTTGCACAAGAACTAGAAGCTATTGGAGCAGGAGACTATTCTTATGATGATATTAAGCGTATCACAGAAAAGCGACTGAAAGCTGAAATCACTAGAGGTGTTCAAACCATGCAATATCAAATTAACACCCTTATGACTTCCAATGGTCAGACACCTTTTGTTACCTTATTCCTATATCTCAATGAAGTTAAGAATGAGCAGGAAAAGAAAGACCTTGCTATGGTTATTGAGGAAATCATTCGTCAACGCTATCAAGGTGTCAAGAATGAAAAGGGTGCATGGATTGCTGCTGCCTTTCCTAAGCTGATTTATGTCTTAGAGGAAGACAACATCCGTAAGGGTACTCCCTATTATTACCTTACAGAGATGTGTGCTAAATGTACTGCTAAGCGTATGCAACCTGACTATTTGTCTGAGAAGATTATGCTAAAGAATAAGAAGACCGAAGATGGTATGGGGCATTGCTACCCTCCTATGGGATGCAGAAGCTTCTTGACACCATATCTTGACGAAAATGGTAAAGCCAAATTCTATGGTCGCTTCAACCAAGGTGTTGTCACCATCAACCTTGTGGATGTGGCGTTGTCTGCTGGTAAAGACAAAAATAAATTTTGGTCTATCCTTGATGAGCGTTTAGAGTTGTGCCACAAAGCCTTGCGTGTAAGACACCAAAATCTTAAAGGTACAATCTCCAATGTCTCCCCTATCCATTGGCAGTATGGTGCTATTGCTCGCCTGCAGAAGGGTGAGAAGATTGACAAACTTTTGGAGAATGGCTACTCCACTATCTCCCTTGGTTATGCAGGTCTCTATGAGTGTTGTATGGCAATGTTTGGTAAATCCCATACTGACCCTGCTGTGAAACCCTTTGCACTCTCTGTCATGCAACACCTTAATGATAAGTGTGCTGAATGGAAAGCTAAGGAGCATTTAGGCTATAGTGTATATGGTACTCCTATGGAGACCACTACATATAAATTTGCTAAATGTCTCCGTGAACGCTTTGGGGTGATTAAAGAAGTCACTGACCATGACTATATCACTAATAGCTATCATGTGAATGTACGTGAGCCTATTGACCCCTTCACCAAACTGCAATTTGAATCTGAGTTTCAACTGCTTAGTCCGGGTGGTGCTATCAGTTACATTGAGTGCGCTGATATGACCAAAAACATTGATGCAGTTATGGCTGTTATTCAATTTATCTATGACAACATTATGTATGCAGAGCTGAATACCAAGAGTGACTATTGTCAGGTCTGTGGGTATGATGGTGAAATTAAGATTGTCACAGATAATGGTAGATTGGAGTGGCAATGTCCGAATTGTGGCAATAGAGACAAAACCAAGATGAACGTGACACGTAGAACCTGTGGATATTTGGGCAGTCAATTTTGGAATCAGGGGCGCACTGAAGAAATTAGAGACCGCTTTATCCATTTAGGAGGTGACTTCCATGGCTAAAAAGGTGTATATCGCTGATATTAAGAACCCCTCACTCACTCGTGCTATCCGTTTAAAATGCATGGACTGTGTAGGTACTTCTGATAACATCCGTGATTGTCATATCTGCAAGTGTCCTCTGTGGTCTTTCCGTTTTGGTAAAGGAACTGCTGCTGCTATCCGTACCTTATCTAAGACATATGATGTATGTATTGTGGATACCAATAAAACAGATTACATTGAAGAATTAAAAGGTAAGAAGTTAAAACGCCCTCAGTAACGCCTGAGAGCCTATCTGAACATTTTAATTTTCTTGCCTATGTGATTATACCTATGGGAGTGTTGCATTGCTCAAATGGCACTCCCAGCCCCTCTCAATCATGTGAGAATTGATTTATGAATATAAAGGAGTGATAAACTATGCAGATAGATGAGAAACTACTTGATAAGCTTGCTATAGGTGAGGTCAATGCCCTTTTAGAAGGACTTGATGACCCTGAACTGCGCCGTAACCCTGCTTTTCTTGCTAAGGTGCGTGAGTTCTTGAAGCAGAACAAATTACAGACTACCCCCGAAACCCAAGGGGTACAAAAGATTCAGAAGGTAGTGGAAGAGATTCCTACCTTTGATTTGGATGGGCAGGTGAGCTGATGTCTGAATGGACAGATGAACAGGTTGCCAAAGCTAAGGAGGACTTTAGGGTCTTCCTTTTTATTGTTTGGAAAATGATAGGTCTCCCACCACCTACCCCTATCCAATACGCTATTGCTAATTATCTGCAACATTCCCCTAGTGACCGCACTATTTTGGAGGGATTCCGTGGTGTCGCTAAGAGTTTCATTACCTGTGCTTTTGCTGTGTGGTCTTTATGGCGTAACCCCCAAATTAAAGTAGAAATTGTGTCTGCTGGTAAAGACAGGGCAGATGCTAATGCTATCTTTGTTAAGCGCATTATTATGACATTACCTTTTCTTGCTCACTTAAAACCGGATACATCCAAAGGTAATAGAGACACAATGAACTTGTTTGATGTCGCCCCTGCTGTTCCTGACATCTCCCCATCTGTAAAGTCTGTAGGTATCTATGGTCAGATTACAGGCTCTCGTGCTGACCTGCTAATTGCTGATGATATTGAGATTCCCTCTAATTCAGGCACACAGGTGCAGCGTGATAAATTAAGTGAAGCTGTAAAGGAGTTTGATTCCATTATCAAACCACAGGGACACATTATATATTTAGGTACGCCTCAGTCAGAGCAGTCTTTATACAATGAATTGCAAAATCGTGGTTACACCTGTGTAATCTTCCCTGTTATTTATCCTGAAACACAGAAAATGCGAGCCAACTATGGTAACCGCTTACATCCCTTTATTGCAGATGCTCTTGATAAAGACCCCTCATTAGCAGGTAAACCCACTGACCCCTTGCGCTTCAATGAAGAAGAGATTTTTAAGCGCAGATTGTCTTATGGTAAAGCAGGTTTTACCTTACAATTCCTCTTAGACACTAGTCTCTCTGATGCTGAAAAATATCCTCTCAAAGTAGCTGACTTTATTGTAGCTGACCTTGATATGGATGAAGCATCCCTGAAGTGGTCATGGGCAAGTGGCTATGAACAGCGACTAAAGGATGTACCCTGTACTGCCCTTAAAGGTGACTTCTTCTATGCCCCTTTTGACAGGTCTAAAGAAACTGCTAAATATACAGGTACTGTAATGGCTATTGACCCCTCCGGACGTGGTGCGGATGAACTTGCCTATGCTGTTATCAAGATTCTCAATGGTTACCTTTTCCTCATGGAAGTTGGTGGCTATCGTGATGGCTATGGTGATGATACCCTCAACATCCTAGCTAATAAGTGTAAGTTTTGGGGTGTGAATGATGTTGTCTCTGAAGCTAACTTTGGTGATGGTATGTGGGGGCAGCTCTTTAAACCTGTGCTGAATAAAGTTCACCCTTGCACCTACACAGAAGTCAAGAACAACAAGCAGAAAGAAGCTCGTATTATTGATACACTTGAACCTGTTATGATGCGTCATAAGCTTATTGTCAACACCTCTGTTATCTATGATGATTATAAGGTATATGAGAATGACCAAAAGTATTCTTTAATCTATCAGCTCACAAGGCTCACTAGAGATAAAGGTGCACTTGCTCATGATGACAGACTGGATGCTGTGACCATGGCTGTTGCCTTTTGGTTAGAAAGCTTAGACCGGGATGCTCAACAGGGTATTGATGAACTTGAAGAAGAACAGCTTATGAAATGGTGGGATTCTGACTTTGGTATCCTACATAAAGAATATAATCCTGAGCTTGTTCCGGAACGCTATAGAAAAAGACAACCACAATTTGGAGGAGCTACTGTGGTTGATAACTTTTATAGCTAATGGGTCATATAAACCTGTGAAACTAATGGGTCACATACTCGATAAGAGTAGGAAAGGGACATTATATTATACCTATAGATAACTATAGATACCTTATAGTTACTATAGATACCATATGACCTTATATGATTCCATATGTAACCCTTAGATACCCTTGGTACTATAGAGACTATAGATACCTAAGGGTAATTGTTATTATTACTAATAAACCTAATTAATAGATACTTATAGATACCCTAAGGTTTCCTATACCTCCTAAGGATTCCTTAGGGTATTTTTTATTATTACCTTAAATAACCTTCTTAAAGGAGACTATATATCATGAAAGAAACCTTAATGAAACTAAAGACCTTCTTCCTCTATGGTCTTTTAATATCCATCCCCCTGTTTGTCTTCTTGTGGTTCGTGGATACGCTATCCTCATCGTTCAATCCCGAATATAGACCGCTACTTGGTTCCTTGCAGATTGCAAACAGTCTGCTGCAAACCATTATAGGTATGTAATGCTATGTTTACCACGAGAACTAAGAATATAATCGCTCTTTTACTGAGCTTTGCTATTGGAGCTGGTTGCTGCTACTTATATCTAAGAGGAGACAACAAAGCTTCAGAACCCCCTGTGTCCAGCTCAGATTCCAAGGGTGGACTTTTGTCTACCACAGGAATCCATGCTGAGACCAAAGACAACCCCAAAGAAGAGGACTTGGTGTTGTCTAACAAATACGTCGCTGTTATTAATGGCGAGAAAGTGAGTGTGCCGATTGTTAAAAGAACTGCTGGTACTATTAATACACCTGATAGCACTAGTGGCTCTGCTAATGATGCACCACCGGGAGTAAAGGCTACTGTAGAACAGACTGTAGACCTCACTCCTGTGTTGTCTAAACTGCGCCCCTCTTGGGAGCTGGGTGCTGGTGTGTCTTATGTAAATGAACGTGTATATGTTCCTATCTCTATCCAAAGGAACTATCAGGCTGATAAAGCACTAGAGCTTACTGTACTTGTAGATACAGATGGTAAAGCTAAGGGTGCTATGGTACAACACAAATGGCTGATAAAGTAAAGCTTATAACTGCCCAAGAAGCAGCTAAGATTCTAAGACAAAATAAACCCGACAAGATTTACCTGCTAGTGAGGTCTAAATGCTTGTCGGGTTTCAAATGTGGTAAAAGGTGGCTTATAGATGAGGATAGTGTCTATAAGTACATCAATAGGTGTCTTCTGAATCAATAGTGACCATAATAGTGACCATGATTTGAAGAATGGCTTAACCATGCGCTTTACAGGCTCTAATAAAAATATTTTAACACACTTCGGCGTTTTATCCAATATGGATAGCGATAAATCTAGGCAAATTGGTGAACATTTTTCAGTTTTAGCTAAAAATAATTCGGAAAATCAGCTTTAATGCAAAAATGGCCACCCTAAAAGATGACCATAATTTTATTGAAAAGGAACGTTATTATAACGTTTATTATTTGGTAAACTCTTGGCTTACCCTGGCAATAGCTCTTACCGTAGTGCGGATATCTGGCTGCGCCAGTATGCCGCTGACTATGGCTGCGCCGTCAGCGCCTGCCGCACGCACCTCGCGGTAATTGTCCGCAGTTACGCCGCCGATGCCGACAACAGGCAGTCCTTTAGCCTTACAAATCGCCGCCAGTCCGTCCGTACCCAGCTTTTTGACGTCTGCCTTCGTAGCAGTGCCGAAGACAGCTCCGCAGCCAAGGTAATCCGCACCGCTTTGCAGCGCCGCTTTAGCCTCCGCCGGATTGTGCGCCGAAACGCCGATGATGTAATCCTCGCCCAGAATCTTACGCGCCGCAGCACAGGGAAGGTCGTCCTGCCCCAGGTGTACGCCCGCAGCGCCCACCGCCATAGCGATATCCAGACGGTCGTTAATAATCAGCGGCACGTTAAAGCTGTCGCACAGTGCTTTCAGCTGCAGCGCTTCGGCGTACATCTCCGCGCTGGATGCTGTCTTGGCACGGTACTGCACCAGCGTCACGCCGCCCTCGAGCGCCTCACGCACGCAGTCAATAAGCGCCCTGCCCTGCAGGCAGCCATCGTCCGTAACCAGATAAATACTGTAATCAGGCTGTGCTTTCATCAGGACACCTTTTCCTCCGGCTTCAGGTTCACCAGATTCCACTTCGTAGTTACATGGTAGATAGCGTCAATCAGGCGTACCTTGAACATGCCGGGGCCGTCCTTCTTCTCGAGGAAGTTGGCAGCCAGCTCGGCGCTCTGGCCCATGATTACTACGCCCAGTGCTGCCGCAACAAGCATATCCTTGGTGATAGCAGCGCAGCAGGCAACTAAGGTAGTAGTCATACAGCCGCTGCCGGTGATATCCTGCAGCAGCGGGTGACCGTTGTTCAGCACAACAGCCTGCTTGCCGTTGCTGATGTTGTCAATCGGGCCGGTGACAGCAAATACGCAGCCGAATTTGGCAGCAGCGTCCTTGGCGGTGCGCAGTGCTTCGCCTTCTTCGGTGCCCTGCTCCATGTTGTCCACACCACGGCCGCCAGTTGCACCCAGCAGCAGCGCCTGGCATTCGCTGTGGTTGCCGCGTACGATGTCAATATAGCCTGCGTTCAGCAGCTTCAGCGCGAAGTTCAGGCGTACGGTAGAAGCCATTACCCCCACTGGGTCCAGTACTACGGGGATGCCCTTGGCTTTGGCAGCCTGCGCCGCACGCTCCATAGCAATTTGCTTATTGAAGCTCAGCGTACCGAGATTCAGCACCAGCGCGTCGGCACCGGCAGTAATTTGTACAACCTCCTCCGGCTCGTCAGCCATCACAGGAGAAGCACCTGCTGCCAGCGCAGCATCTGCACAGCTTTCCGCCGTAACGTAATTCGTAATTTCGTGGATGACAGGTCTTGCCTTACGCAGCTTGTCAACCAGCTCGCCAAAAGTATTTTTTAAATCCATTAGTCTAAGATACCAGCCTTTCTGTATAAATCAACAAAATGATGCGTCGGTCCGCAGCCGCTGCCCAGTTCGATACCATGCTCGATGGCTTCGGTAACGTAGGCCTTGGAGGCGCGTACCGCATCCGTCAGCTCCAGTCCCTTGGCCAGATTTGCCGCCAGACTGCTCGAGAGCGTGCAGCCTGTGCCATGCGTATTCTTCGTAGGGATGCGCTTGCCGGGGAACCAGACTTCAGTGCTGCCGTCAAAGAGTAAATCATCCGCCGTATCGCTTAAATGACCGCCCTTTACGAGCACAGCCTTCGCACCCAGAGCAATAATTTTTTCCGCAACGGCACGCATCTGCGCCTTTTCCGTAACCTGCATGCCGGTAATCGCCTCTGCTTCCGGCAGGTTGGGCGTAACCAGTGTAGCCAACGGCAGCAGCTCCTTAATCAGCGTTTCGCAGGCCTCCGGTGCCAGCAGCGGATAACCGCTTTTGGAAATCATCACCGGGTCCACCACGATAATGCGCGGCTGATAACGGCGCAGGCAGGCGGCAATCGTACGGATAATCTCCGGCTGTGACACCATGCCTATTTTCACCGCGTCCACACGGATATCATCAAAAACGGCAGCAATCTGCGCTTCGACAATATCACAAGCAATATTCTGTACTGCGGTAACACCACAGGTATTTTGTGCCGTAACGGCGGTAATGACGCTCATACCGAAGGTACCATGAGCGGCAAAGGTCTTTAAATCGGCCTGGATTCCTGCGCCGCCGCTGGAATCACTGCCGGCAATAGTAAGCAAATTCTTCATCTGCTTTCTGCCTCCTTTAATGCGCACTCAACGCGCGCAGGTATTTTCTTTGTTCTGTCCGGAGTAATCGAACAGGCCATCGTTCTTTTCCTCCAACGCTTTGATAATATGATAGGTATATTCGTTGTAGGGAGTGGGAATCCCCAGCTCCTTGCCCATCGCCATCAGAGCACCGGAGAACATATCTATCTCGGTGTGTCTGCCTGCGTCCAGATCCTGCAGCGTGGAATAGCGTACAGATGGCGGAATGGCACTGCCACGGCCGGAGCTTGCGGGACATTTGCTCATATCAATGCCCTTGGCGGCGGCGATGGCCTCCAGCTCACGGCGCAGACCTTCCTTAATAGCACGCATGTGCTCACTGTCCTGATAGCAGCCAAGACCTGCGCCAATTACAGCCTGCGGCAGATTGTTGCAGACGTTCAGGCGGAACTTGCACCAGATTTCTTCATTAATGCAATCCGTATGACGGATATGGATATCGGCGCTGCGCATAAGCGCTTCAATCGCCAGCACACGCTCACTCTCAAACGGTGCCTGCGCTTCGCCGAAAACAATACCGATAGTTTTTTCCGGGTTGAAGTGCACGCCGTTGCCCTCGTGACGCGACGCAATCTTAATCAGAGCAGGCAGAATCTGCTTGCTGTCGACAACGCCGGCAATAATCTCCTCGCTGTCCACGCCGTTCATCAGGCTCATGACAGTAGTATTGGGGCCTACTGCCTCGCGGATGCTTGCCAACGCGCCGGGCAGAGCGCCATATTTTAAGGCGACAATCAAAAGATCTACGTTCTTGGCCTCCTGCGGACTCCACACCTTCGGATGGTAGGTAATGTTGTTGATGCTGCAGCCCTCGTCACGCAAACGCGCAGCACGGCTGCCTTCGGCGATAATGCCGAATCTGATATCGGGGAGCTTGCTCAGTCCCCAGATTATATAAGAGCCTACGGCTCCTGCTCCCAAAAGTGCGACAGATTTTATCTCCATGCTTATCACTCCTTATTGCTGGCAAATAAGCGCCGCAGGCCGGAGCGGAATTTATTCCGCTGAGGCTGTAACGCTCATTGCAGTGAAGCTAATTATACACTATATATTATAGCATATCGGGGCGCATAAAAAAACAGCAGCGAAGTGCAAGGCATGAGCTGCTGTGAAGAACGGGTGAAATTTATAATATTATGGAAGAAGTTTTTATGCGGTCAGCTTGGAGGCAAGCTTTTTATATCTCTCATTCAAGCAACCATTTTATCAGGTTTTTCTTTTGTATTCCATTATAATTAGCTTCGCCAAAAAGCTCGTCAAGTGTCAAAAGATATTTTGGATAATTATCCTGTACGCTTTGTAGCGGTGCCAACTCTCTTGCTAATGTATCAGGGTTTAACGTAGTGGCAGATATCTGGTAATATTCTGTCTGGTTGTTTTTAATGGCTACAAAGTCAACCTCACCTTTATCAATATCCCCCACGTATACATCATAACCGCGTCGCATCAGCTCCAGATAGGCAAGATTTTCTATGATATGACCTATATCGCTTTCTTTATTACGTATCAGGATATTGCGCATACCAATATCGACAATATAATATTTAGGCATATTGGTAAGTAATTGCTTTCCTTTGATGTTAAAGCGCGGAGCTTTATATAAAAACAAAGCATCTACCAACCCCTGCAAATACTTCTCAACAGTCTTGTTGTCTATACTCTTGCCACCGGATTTTAAGGTATTCGCAATTTTGTTTATAGAAACAATATTACCGATATTATCAGCGATAAATTTTGTTACCTTATCTAATGCGTTCACATCAGTAATCTTCAGACGTTTTACTATCTCATTGAGAATAATTGTATTATATACATCACGCAGATAATTATAAGCATCACTGTCAAAGCTATTGTAACGTGCCAGAAAAGGAAAGGAACCATAATTCAGGTATAAATTAAACTTTTCCTGTATGCTTATGTCAACATTTTCCGGAGCAAAAGAAGATACAAATTCTTTAAATGACAGCGGCAGCATCTTTAGTTCAACGTATCTGCCGGAAAGAACGGTTGCCAGCTCTCCGGACATAAAATAAGCGTTGGAACCTGTAAGATATATATCGCAATTATCTTTAATGAACAGGCTGTCGACAGCTTTTTGATATTCCGTGCAATGCTGTACCTCATCTAAAAAAATATAGTTTTTGCAGTCCTGCTGCAGGTGGTCATTTATATATTGATACAAAGTATGATAATCCCGTAAGGCTTCAAATTCCATTGCTTCAAAGTTGATGCTGATAATTTGTTTTTCATCTACCCCCTGCTTAAGCAAGTTCTGTTTAAACAGCGTAAACAGGGTTGATTTTCCGCAACGGCGTACACCGGATACTACTTTTATGATTTGTTTATCCTGCCAGCGACATAACCAGTCAAGATATTCTTTTCTTGGAATAAGCTGCATAGTTATCACCTCTTACTTATATTGTAAAGCAAACCTGTTATAAACGCAAGAAAACTTGGAACGCATTCCAAGTTTTCTCTATTTTTCCTAAAAATTTGGAACGGAATCCAAACTTTTGCGATTTTTATATGAAATTTGGATTTCATTCCTGATTTTGAACATAGAAAAAACGGTATACCTTCGCATGCCGGAAAATAAAAAGCACCCACGTTAGTGAGTGCTCGGTTTTAGTGTTTTACTCCTCATAGTCTTCGTCTTCTTCGTAAGCAGCCTGCTCTCTGCAATCTGCGTAAATAGTATCTTTGTTAGCGTTCACCAAATCCATTATTTTTTCTTTTCTTCTTCGGAAGGTAGATTGCAAGTGCAAATTGAACAAGATTTATCAAGCAACTATATCAGTGGAATACACC